>Ga0114931_10000047_pt1 | contig 114284 bp, 85 predicted proteins | sample 2SBtaG_FD_89579 | JGI IMG/M metagenome (GOLD analysis project Ga0114931, IMG submission 89579) | Deep subsurface microbial communities from Kolumbo volcano to uncover new lineages of life (NeLLi) - 2SBTROV14_V59a metaG | ecosystem: Environmental > Aquatic > Marine > Volcanic | place: Kolumbo...
AAATGTACCTTCAGATCCGTCTTTGTATGGGCTCCAAGCCTATATCGTCGCATGGCGACATCATACAAGCTTCGCTTCGCCTAAAGGCGAGGGGTTTCCACCATCCCCGATCGGGACACTAAAGAACCCTTAAATTAGCACTAAATGCGCTATTTTGCCGGTGAATCCGGATGGTTAGGTGCTAGTTGGAACGTCATCTTTCTTCCCGGCCAATTTGGGGAGCAAAAATAGGTGATTAAGCGCGCTATAAGCATTGTTATTAAGACAATATTCTTGCCAGACAATGAGTTACGCTGGTCCGACCCCCCAAAGCAAGAAGATAAAAAAAAGCCTCCCGAAAATGAATCCGGGAGGCCAATGATTTTACCGTTCAGCCAGGGCTGAGCGGCCGTTTACTCAGGAAACGCGGCGACGCATCCAGCCCAGCAGGCCGAGTGCCGAACCAAACAGCCAGACGGCTGCGGGTACCGGGACGGCTGCGGTGCTGAAATCAACCTTGTAGATCGAGTTGTTGCCGGTCTGCGTTTGCAGCTGGAAGGCGTTGCCACCACCGGCGCCAACAGTACCGAGTACGCGATAACGCACGCCGTCCAGTGACAGGATCGGAATCAACGCACAGAGCGGTCCGGTACAGCTATCGACGATGTCGGTAAAGGTCGCGAAATCCGGTGCGTCCAGGTTTGGCGCATCGTCGTGTTCGAAGACGGAATCGCCAAGCCCTGATGCCTGGTTCGCATCGGCCGTGCCATTCGGCGCACCGGTACCGGATTCAATAAACAACGTGTCGTTTGCGGTCGGCAAACCGTTACCCTGCGTGACCGTCACAACCGTCGTGCCGGAGATCGTCAACACAGCATCCGGCAGATTCAGGATCATGCTGTTGATGGTCTGAATCTTGCCCGTCACATTGTCATAGTCCACGTTCAGCGTGCCGCTTGCGGTGTTCGCAGGTGAAGACGATACAGCAATCGCACGCCCGGCCGGACTTTGCCCGCCAAAAAATGCGCATTCGGCAGGATCGGCCGCACCGGTACAATCCGGGTTGATCGCACCGTCAAATGTAGCGCTGTAAAGATCGATGATCGATGCCGAGTCAATGGAAAATACGCCATTTACAGTGGCACCGAATGCCGACATGGAAAAGACCGACACAACGGCCGCAATTCCCAATCGGGTCAATATTCTATTAGTCATGTAACTTCCTCCAGACAAAGCCGTCGCGTCACACGGCGGATGATTTGCGGCCTGAAACATGGGCCACCCCTTAACTTTTCTTATTCACAAAAAAAGAAAACCGATTCCCTTAATCGACTCGTACAGCTTTCTTCCTTTAGAGCCCGATCTTAACCCAATCGTGACATATATCACAATGTTACATAAGCCTGCGAAAGCCCGGGTAAAAAATTCTTTGTTTCCCAGATAGATAGGTAAAAACAGGACTGGCGCCTCTATTTAACATAATGATTATCAAGGATTTAAAACAGAAACCCTGTTATTGGCCCGGGAAGAATCAGGATTTTGCCGGGTCAAATGCGACAACCTGCAGCGCCCTGTTACTCATGACCCGACCCATCCCGGGTGGCTGCGGCGCAACCCGTCACCGCAGATGCTTGTATCCGCAACCCACTTCCCGGCACAATCGAAGCGGGAGGAGAATTCAATATGTCCAGGTTATCTCGCCAATCGGTCCTCATCGGTGTTGCCGTCTGCATGCTGGTTATAGCGCAGCAGGAAGCGTCCGCCCAAGTGCTCGAGGAAATGGTCGTCACGGCACGGAAGGTCGAAGAAAGCCTCCAGGAAGTGCCGATCTCCGTCACCGTGATGTCCGGGGACAAAATCGTCGAGTCCGGCATCACGAAAATTGAAGATCTCGTGGTTCATATCCCGAATGTCGCCATGTCGGAAACCGGTATCGGCACCAACCTCTATATAAGAGGTATCGGTTCGGGTATCAACCAGGGCTTCGAGCAGTCGGTGGGCATGTATATCGACGGCGTGTATCACGGCCGCGCGCAACTGATGCGCGCCCCTTTTCTGGATCTCTCCCAGGTCGAGGTGCTGCGCGGTCCGCAGGTCACCTTGCTCGGCAACAACAGCATTGCCGGCGCGTTGAACCTGACGACGGCCAAACCGACTGATGAATTCGAAGCCTCGATCTCCGGCCTGTACGAGCCCGACCACAACGAGCAGGAACTGACCGGCATCGTCTCCGGACCGCTGGTCAGCAACCTGGCCGGACGACTGGCCGTGCGTTATCGATCGATGGACGGCTATCTCAAAAACACCATCCTGAACAGCGTCGAACCCAACCGCGAGGAAAAAAGTGCGCGACTCACGCTGCAGTGGGCCGCCGATTCCTGGGATTCGACGTTGAAACTCGAAAGGAATGAATTCGATGTCAAGGGCCGGCAGATCGAGATCTTCAACGAGCTTCCCTCGATCACCCGCGGTTCGAGCGACACGGGTTTCAGCAACAATACCGGCAGTTCAGGACTCTGGAAACCCGGCTTTACATACCTGCAGTACCTCGGGCAATTCTTCGACCCCAACCCGCTGATCCAGAATGACAAGCTGGATTTCAAGCGCGGCTCCAACGGAGACAGCAGCAACAACAACGTCAACACGGGCGTGCTGACCTTCCATGTCGATCTGGGTGACTATCAATTCACGTCGATTACCGCGGTGCTGAATTACGATTACACCGAGATGTGCGATTGTGATTTCACCGGCGCAAAACAGTTTCAACTGCTGTCCGAAGAAGACTACACGCAGTGGAGCCAGGAACTCCGGATCACTTCACCGCCCGATCGACGTGCCCGTTTCATGGCCGGCTTGTACTACCAGAACGAAGATCTCAAGTTCGGCGATCAGATTTTTCTGCCGGTCGACAGCGGCGTCGTACGCCTGGTCGGCCTGGCCACGACCGGCGACCCGGCCGGCGCGTTCGATTCGCTCGGCGACACGTCGGCTTTCCGCGATTTCAATCAGAACACCTATCTCAGTTCCGCGTTCGGTCAAGTGTCTTTCGATATTACCGACAAATGGACCACCGACCTCGGACTACGCTTTACCCACACCGAGAAAGAGGCCGTGCGCGTCTTTCGCGAGGGTGACCTGAATCGCGTGCCGTTCGATATCAACAGCGCCGAGGGCTCCGCACGGCTCGCAGCCGGCGCCCCGCTGTTTGCGTCGATCTTCAATGCCGCTTTTCACCAGCTGTCCGGCGTGCGCAAGAAAGACCGCTTGTCCTGGGCACTGGTCTCCAACTACCAGGTGACCGATGACGCCATGATCTACGGCTCGGTCAAGAAAGGCTTCAAATCTGGCGGCTTCGACGTACGCTCCAACAGCGAACCGGTCCCCGGCTCGACCGGCGCCGGCACGCTCTACCCCGAATCGGTTGCCGGCGCCGTCAGGAACGTCGATCCGGGTTCCTTCGAGTTCGATGACGAAGAGGCGCTGGCCTTCGAGATCGGTTCCAAGATGGGCCTGGCCGACGGCGCGGCCGAACTCAGCGTGGCGGTTTTTTACACGGAATTCGACAAACTGCAGGTCAGCATCTTCGACGGCACGCTCGGATTTAATGTCGGCAATGAGGCGAAAGCGACCACCCAGGGGGTTGAACTGGACGGGCGCTGGCAACTGACCGACAACTGGATGCTGTCCGGCTCTGTGGCCTATCTGGACTTTGAATTCGACGATTTCAAAAACGGCCAGTGCGTACAGGGCCAGACGCCGGACTTTCCGGACGGCAAATGCGACTACACCGGCAAGACCAACCAGTATGTGGCCGACTATTCGGGTGCGGTTGGTATCAATTACGAAAAAGAGCTCGGTAAGCTGCTGTTCCGCTCGACGCTGGATGTCCTGTTTACCTCCAGCTACCTGCCTTCGCAGAACCTCGATCCTCGCACCAAACAGGATGCCTATGCCAAGCTGAACCTGCGTCTGGCTCTCGGCGACCCGGACGGGCGGTGGGAGGTGGCCCTGCTCGGCCGCAACCTCACCGACAAAACCATCGTGACCTACGCGAATGACACGCCGCTGGCGTTCAGTCAGTTCGGCTCACCTTCTTTTTACGGTTTTGTCGCCCGGCCACGGACCTTTGCGGTCCAGGCTTCGGTACGATTTCAGTAGAGATTCAAGAGAATGAAAAAAATAACGCATGGACAACCCTTTCCGGCCCTGCTGCTGGCTGCGGCGCTGATCCTTTCGGCGCTCGCCGCCACGGCGGCGGAATTTGCCATCGATCCGACCAATCCGAACAACGGGCTGACCGACATCTACAGCGCGACGTTCGACCCGCCGCTGAACCCGTCATGTACCGGTGCACCCGATCCGGCCGCCTGCGCCTTCTTCGGCGGACAACCCCCGGCCACGCGGGCAATCGTGGTGACGCCGACGCCGACCGGGGTGGAAGCCGTTGCCGATACCACCCTGTGCGTACAGGATTTTTCCGGCACCAAGGTCGTGCCCCCGTGCCCGGCGGGAACACTTTATTCTGCCCCCACGCCGAGCACACTGAACCTGACACTCAGTGCCAACAACACGCAACTGGCGATCAATGACGGTAATATATTTCTTCCCAACCTGACACTCACGATCAACGGGGGAACCTCTAACCAGACCGACGTAGTGGCCGAGGGCGCCAGCATCATCAACTTTGCACCCTCTGCCGGCAGCGTGCCGATCGATGCCAGTGGCGTAGCCATTTTCGAAATCGATCTTGCGCCATCCATCGCGGCCGATTTTGCGACGTTCACGGACATCGTGACCAACTGTACGGGTCCGCTGTGTGCACTGATCCCGATCCTGACGCTCGATATGATCCGCTATCGCCTGATCGTCGACTGGGATCCGACCTTTTCCTTTTACACGGCGGATTTCACCGGCCAGACGGCCAACAATTCAATGGTGTTTGCGACCCTGAACTCCGGGCTACCGGCGATCTCGGTGACCGGCTCGGTGGGTCTCGGCACGGTGATTAAAAATTCGACCGGCCAGCAAACGGTCACGGTGACCAACACCGGCCTGACGAACCTGGTGCTGGGCCAGATCGCCCAGACCGATCCCTTGGCGCCGCCGTTCAGCATTGTGCTGGACAACTGCTCGGCGCAAACGGTGGCTCCGGGCGGCAATTGCACATTCGATGTGCAGTTTGCGCCGACCGCAACCGGTGTCTTTACCGACAGCCTCGATATACCGACCAACATTCCCGACCCGATGATGCCATCGCAAACCGTCAGCACCACCGTCAATGTCAGCGGTACCGGCGTGGCGCCGGTGATCGTGGTCACCAGTCCGGTGGCATTCGGCAGCGTGACCGTCATGTCCAGCGCGGACCAGGTGGTCACGGTCACAAACGGCGGCGACACCGACCTGGTGCTCGGCACCGTCACACCGCCGAACGCACCATTCAGCCTACCGGTCGATCTGTGCTCGGGACAAACACTGGGTATTGCCGCGAGCTGTATGCTGACGGCCCGGTTCTCGCCGGCAACGGTCGGCGCCTTCAGCGACAGCTTTGCCATCCCGTCCAACGACCCGGATACACCCGTCAAAACCATCGGCGTTAGCGGTACCGGGTCGGCCATTCCGGTCGCCAAAATATCCGTCACCGATGTGGTGAATTTCGGTTCCGTCCTTGAAATGACGACAGCCGTCCAGACCGTCACAGTCACGAGCAGCGGCACGGCAAGCCTGGTCATCGGCCAGATTTCGCAGCCCGGCGCGCTGTTCAGCGTCTTTAATGACATGTGTTCGAACCAGACGCTGGCCCCTGCGGCCAATTGCACGCTGAGCGTCCAGTTTGCGCCAACCGGGGTCGGCACGGTTCAGGACAGCTTCGATATTCCGTCCAACGACCAGAACATACCCACTGCCACGGTTAACCTCGTTGGCACGGGCGCCCCCACCCCGGTCCCGGTCATTGCGGTCACCGATTCCGTGCCTCCGCCAGATGACCTGCTGGTCCCCTTCGGCAATGTCATCGAGATGATGAGCGCCGACGAAACGATTACCGTGACCAACAACGGTACGGCGGACCTGACGATGGGCCAGATTGTGCAACCCGGCGCGCCGTTCAGCGTATTGAACGATACCTGCTCGAATCAGGTCCTGATTCCGGCCGCTGCCTGCACGGTCGGGGTCCGCTTCGCACCGGCCGTGACGGGTGCCGCCAACGGCAGCGTCGACATCCCGTCGAACGACCCGAATACGGCTCTCGTAACGGTCGACCTGACCGGGACCGGCGTACCCGGCCCGGCACCGGACATTACCGTGACCGACCCGGTCCCCCCGCCGGACGACCTGATGATGCCGTTCGGCAATGTCACCGAGTCCACGGCCTGGGACCGGACCGTGACGATCACCAATGACGGCAACGACAATCTCGTCATGGGCATGATTGCCGGCACCGATACGCTTGCCGACCCGTTCAGCATTCTGAATGACACCTGCTCGGCGCAAATCATCGCACCGGCGGCCAGTTGTACCGTCGACGTGCGATTCCTGCCGGCTGCGGTGGGCAACTTCAGTGACAGCTTCGACATTCCGTCCAACGATCCGGACGAACCGGTGCTGACGTTCAGCGTCGACGGCGACGGCGTCGTACTCGGCACCGGCACCATCGGCCTGAAACCCTCGGGTGGCAATTCCGGCCTGTTCGGCAGTGCACTGCGGCCTGTCACCGTGTTCGCGCTGTTGATGCTGATCGCGTGGAACCTGCGGCGACGATACCGTCGCCGGCTGTCCGGCAACGAATGATTGCAAGCGTAAACCGCCAGTGGCGGGTCGCGCGATACGTCAAAAGAACCGAGGCCATCGGCCCGGCGCATTTCGACTGGACGTGCGAACCGGTTCCAGAGCCCGGGGATGATGAGTTTCTCGTCCGCACGATTTGTCTCGCGCCGATTCCGGCCCAGCGCAGTTACCTGGAACAGGACCACAATGCCTTTCTTGCCGGCATCCGGATCGGTGACGTAATGCGCGGGCGCGGTGTCGGCCAGATCGTCGCATCCCGCCACCCCGATTACCGCGAAGGCGAAATCTTCGTCGGCTCGCTCGGCTGGCAAGACTATTCGATCCAGCGGCCGCGGGGCGCCGAATTCGTTTTCAGCACCCGGAAAATCCGGCACCCGCTGCGGCCGCTGTCCACGGCATTGAGCCTGCCGGGACAGGCCGGCGTCACTGCCTACTTCGGGCTACTCGAAACGGGCCGCCTCCAGCCCGGCGACAACGTGCTCGTTTCGGCCGCGGCCGGCGGCGTCGGGTCGGCGGCCGGCCAGATCGCGCGCATCAAGGGCGCCGGCCGGGTCATCGGGATTGCCGGCTCCGATGCAAAATGCCGGTGGCTGGTGACGGAACTGGGCCATGACGCCGCCATCAACTACAAAACGGAAAATGTCGGCGCCCGCATCGCCGAACTGTTTCCCGACGGTATCGATGTGTTTTTCGATAGCGTCGGCGGCGACATACTCAATGAAGCGCTCCGACACCTGGCCCTGCACGCCCGAGTCGTGATCTGCGGATTCGTCGCGACCAATTTTTCGCCAGATCCGCAACACGGGCCCATCAACTACCGGCACCTGGTCTATCGGCGGGCGCGGATGGAGGGGTTTGTCGTCTTCGACCACTGGGACCGATATGAAGAGGCCGAACGAGACCTGCATCGATGGTATCGGGATGGCCGGCTGAAAAATGTCGAGGACATCTACGACGACCTGGAAAAGATGCCCGACTCGCTCGCCAGCCTGTTTACCGGCGGCAACACGGGCGCAACAATTTGCCGGGTCAGTCCCGATCCGGAAAAACTGCCCGATGCATAGCAGGGCAAACGGCGAATCACACTGCGATTTTGTCTGCGCCTTGCCACCAATGATAGTAAGATAAAGCCCGGTTCCCCTCAGACGACACAAACCCGCAAGCCATGCCCGAAACCGAAGCGCTCACTCAACGCTGGAAAGAGACCAATGAAAACGGCGAAACACGAAAAAGCGTACTTCTGAAGCGCCTGCGTTCGGGCACGGAGCACACCGCGGCCGATGATCCCGGAGACCTGCGTTATATCGACCTGCAGAATGAAACCCTGTCGGGCCTGGATTTTTCCGGTGCCGATTTGACCGGCGCCATTCTGACTGGCGCCAATTTTTCGCAAGCCGACCTGCGCGGCGCGAATCTGTATAAAACAAATATCGAGAAGTGCGAATTTCTCGGGGCGGACATGACCGGGGCGACGATCAGCGAATCGAAAGGCGATTACGCCGGTTTCGGAAACGTGAAACTGGCCGGGGCCAACCTGTTTCACAGTTCGTTTATCGGCTCGACATTCACCCGGGCCGATCTGTCGGGTGCCGATCTGCGCACGGTCAACCTGAAAGACTCCCGGCTTCGCGATGCCAATCTGGGCAATGCCGCTTTTACCCGCGCCAACCTGCAGAACTGCGATCTGGCCGGCAGCAGCGTGGCCGGCGCCAGTTTCAATGACGTGGATTTTCAAAATGCCAGCCTCAAGCTGCTGAAAGGTTACCGGGAAGCTTCATGGATCGGCAGTGATATCCGCAATGTCGATTTTCACGGCGCTTACCTTATTCGGCGCTATGTCATGGATGAAAATTATCTGCATGAGTTTCGCAATCAATCACGGTGGCACGAAATCCTGTTTATGATCTGGTCCGTCACCTCCGACTGCGGACGCAGCTTCGGCCGGTGGGCTGTTTTCGTTATTTGCATCACGCTCGTCTTCGCATTTCTTTACACCCAGGTCGATATTAACTACGGCCCCCACGAGAAGAGTTTTTTTACCTCGTTTTATTTCAGTGTCGTCACCATCACGACACTGGGCTATGGAGAAATCCAGCCCATTTCCGTCGCGGCAAAAATTCTGTCCATACTCGAAGTCACGCTTGGTTACTGCAGCCTCGGCGGCCTCTTGAGCTTGTTTGCAACCAAAATGAGCCGGAGGGCGGACTGATGTCATTCAGATTTTTCAAGCGAAACACGGACCCGAAAAGCCTCCTGCACAAAGTCCTCGGAGATTTTCAGCTGCCTTCGTTTCCGGATGTCGTCCTGAAGACGCTGGAGAAAATACGCGATCCGAATGCCGATGCACACACGGTGGCCCGCGTACTCGCCAAGGACCCGAGCCTCACGGTCAAGGTGCTAAAGACAGTCAATTCCGCCGCCTTCTCACCCGTGAAACGAATTGAAAATCTCCAGCAGGCCATTGCCCTGATGGGCCTGCCGTCCCTGGAAAGCCTGGTGCTTTCCATGGGCGTGAATAAGGCGCTGCCGAACCAGTCCATCGGGCCGTTCCAGGCGCACCTGTTCTGGCTCGGCTCGGCCAGGCGCGCCTATACCGCAGAGGCCCTGTCAGAGTATTTGCATCCGCAAAAAAATATCGAGTGCTTTACCGAGGGACTCTTGCAGGATATGGCCGTGCCCCTGCTCGCGACACGCAGGCCGAAGGAATACGGGCCGATACTCGAAGCCTGGAGCAAAGGCAAAAAACGGCTGCACGAACTGGAAAAAGAGGTTTTTGGCTGGGACCATGCCGAAGTCGCCACCTGGATGTGCGCCGAATGGGATTTTCCTGAATCACTGGCCGCGGCCATCGGGGGCCACAACCAGAAAGACGACCACGGCCCGTTCGAAAGACCCGCAGCCATTCACCTGGTCAGCCTGATAAAAAATACGCTCGATGATCCGGGCACCGAGCTGCTGATCCGGGAAGCCCGCGAAAACTATGGCCTTGCCGAAGACCTGACCCGGCGACTTCTCGAGGAAAACTTCGTCAAGGCGGAGGAACTGGTACGGATCATTGCCTGAAAATAACGTAAAATAGGCCACCTGATCCCGATATCCACCCCCAGACAAAAATGAGGACGCCCGTGAGTAATTACGATTTACAACTGGAAAAAATAAAGAACAAGGACGGCTTCATCGCCGCACTGGACCAGAGCGGCGGCAGTACTCCGAAGGCGCTGCGATTATACGGCATACCCGAAGATGCCTGGTCGAATGACGAAGAGATGTTCACGATCGTGCACGAAATGCGCACACGCATCATGACCAGCCCGGCTTTCACCGGCGAAAGAATCCTGGCTGCCATTTTGTTTGAAAACACGATGGACCGCGAAGTCCGGGGTCTTCCGACGGCGCAGTACCTCTGGGAGAAAAAGTCGATCGTGCCCATTCTGAAAGTCGACAAAGGCCTGGCCGAAGAAAAAGACGGCGTACAGCTCATGAAGCCGATACCGGGCCTCGATGCCCTGCTCGCAAAAGCGAAGTCGAAAGGAATCTTCGGCACGAAAATGCGTTCGGTCATCAAACAGGCGGATGCCGGCGGCATCGCGGCCATCACTGCCCAGCAGTTCGAGATCGGCAGGCAAATCTGCGCGACCGGCCTTGTTCCGATCATCGAACCGGAGGTCGACATTCATTGCCCGGACAAGGCGGCGGCCGAAGCGCTGCTGCACGATGCCATTATGAAAGAACTCGATCAGCTCGGCCCCGACCGGCTCGTCATGCTGAAACTGACGCTTCCGGAACAGGACAATCTCTACCAGGATGCCGTTGCGCACCCGAATGTGGTCCGGGTCGTCGCGTTGTCCGGCGGTTACAGCCGCGAGGAAGCAAATGCCCGTTTGAGCCGCAACCACGGCGTCGTGGCGAGTTTCTCGCGCGCCCTGACCGAGGGTCTCAAGGCGCAGCAGAGCGATGAGGAGTTCAATGCCCTGCTCGATGCCTCTATTGAAAGCATTTACCAGGCGTCGAAAACCTGAACAGGTTCTTTCGCCTGCCTGAAAATACCCGCGTGAGCGGGTATTTTTTTGCCTGCTGTCACTGTGCTTTTTTTTACGGCGAATGTTGCGGACCGGCCCGGGATACCGGGGCGAGCTTCGCAATCACACCGGCGGTCACGATGGCCAGGCCAGCCAGTGTCCAGACAACCACCGGCCCCGATGGCAGGTCGAAAAGCGCCGAAGCCGTCAGGCCGATCGCGTACCCGCAGACGCCGACCAGCCACCCGATCACCAGGCCACGCCTGCCGGCGAGTCGGTGGGTCGCCAGTGCCGGCAAGATCAGGGTCGAGAACACCAGGTAAACACCGACCAGTTGCACGGACTGGGTGATCAGCAGCGCGAACGGCACATAAAAAAGCAGACCGTCCCGGCGCGCAGACATCAACCAGACCACCATGATGGCAACGGTCACCAGCAACGGAACCAGCAAATCCGCCCAGCCGACCCACAGGATTTGCCCGCTCAGCAAGTCCTTCAGATGCTCCCCGCCGTGCGGGTTATTGGCCAGCAGCAATAACGCCCCGGTGGCCGCGAGCACGAAGGTCACGCCGATCAGCGCTTCCTGGATTTCCGGCCAGTGCCGCTCCGTCCAGCGCAGCGCTAAAGCGCCGAGCAGCGCACTGGCCACGGCCGCCCACTCGCCGATCACAAACTGCTCGTCGGCCCCGAACCACTGCGCGGCAATCAGGCCCAGACCGGCAATCTGCGCGATGGCCAGATCAATAAAGATAATCCCACGCCGCAAGACCTCGCGACCCATGGGCACATGACTGATGACCACCAGCAGACCCGCCGTCAAGGATGGTGCGAGGATACTGGTGTCAAAACCTTCAAACGTCATTGCAAGGCAGCCAGCAAGCGGCTAATGCTATCGTCATACAACCCCTCAAGGTTGTCAGCCCGGTCCGTGCCACCCACCGTAAAAGGCATGCTGACTGCCGGAATGCCCGTTCTCGAGGACAACCACTTCGCCGGCTTGGGATCCTGATACGCCGAGGCAATAATCAGGTCCGCCGGATGCTGTTTGAGCTGCTCGAGCAGCGCCGATAAATGCCCACTGGTCGGGGGAATGCCCGGCTTGGGCTCCAGGGTACCGACCTGGTTCAATCCCAGCCAGTCTTCCAGGTACGGCCAGCTTTCGTGAAATACGACGATGGATTTTCCGTGCAACGGAGCCGCTCGTTGTGTCCAGGCCGCGATCAACTGAACCCAGCGATCATGAAAGGCTTGCCGCCGTTGCTCGAAGTAGGCCGCATGCCCCGGATCAATCTGGCTCAACCGCTCGGCCAGCGCGTCGGCGACCGGCAACAGATTACGCGGATCGGTTTGAATATGCGGGTTGCCTTGCGAATGCACATCGCCGGTCGAACGGTCGGCCACCGTGGGTATACCGGACAAGCTTACGTAGTTCGTCGCGATGAAGTAGCCGGGCTGACCGGCCTGGATTTTCGGATTGCCGCCCTTGCGTAACAACAGCGGCAACCAGCCGATCTCCAGTTCAGCGCCGGTGCAGATCAACAGGTCCGCACGGCGAGCCCTGGCAATCAGGCTCGGACGCGCCTGAATATGGTGCGGATCCTGCAGGCCTGTCGTCGCGCTGGCAGCCTTCACCTCGTCCCCGCCAATTTCAGTCGCCAATGCAGCCCATTCGGGCTCGCAAGTCAGTATGTTGACTTTCGCCCAAGTGCTCGTCACGAAACCCGCGGTCAGCAGCAATAAAAATATTTTGTTCCTGATCATGATTGGCATTCCTTAAAACTGGTGGGCGCCATGGGCGCCAAGGCTGTATATGTACTGGAGCATCCACTGGTTATCTGTATGCGGCTGCGACTCGTCGAGGCTGTACTGCAAGCGGATACGGCTGAACTCGCTGTTTGACCAATCAACCATGGCACTCCAGGAATAAGGGTCATGACCCAGCGTATCCAGCGTTGTGCCGTCGAATGCGGCACCCGGATCATTGGCAGACAGACCGGCATAGCGAATCCCGGCGCGCCATTGCGGGCGGAACTGGTAAATTGTCTGTGCATACCAGCCCGTCTGGTGCTCATCATAGGGAGTGGGCGCCAGTCCGGCGGGTGTAAAACTGCCGTCTTCATTCCGCCAGAAGGCTTCGGCCTGAAACTTGAAGTTATGCACGGTCGGATTGCCGTTGGGCGCCCACTTCCACACCAGGTGCGCTATTAACAGGTCACTGTCGCCGGTGAACACATCGCCATTGCCGGTTTCGCGGCCATCGGACTCGGTGCTCAGGTAACCGAGCCCGGCCTGCCAACTGTTGCTGTACCCGACGTCCCCCCCGGTGCGTGCAAACAGGCTCCATGCACCGGCCCCCGAGTTGGACGCACCACCCACGGGAAACTGATCGCCACGCAGCAATTCACCACCCAATTCGACGTATTGACCGATCGGCGGCAACCAGCGCACCTGGATGCCGTCATCGGCATACTGACCGTTCAAAAAAGCGCGATAAGGCAACGGCCGATCGACAAAATCATCCGCATGGGCATGGAACTCGTTGAGATAACCCACCGCGGAGAAATCGCGACCCATTTTCAGGCTCAGCCCGCCCGGCAAGGCGGTGGTCTGTATATAGGCCTGCTCGATCCCGACGCTGTCCTTGCCGTCTTCGGAGGTGAATGTCCCGGTAAACGCCCCATAGAACTTGTCATCGATATTGGCCGTCAAATCCAGCTCGGATTCGCCCAGCGAAAAACCTTCCGGACCCCGGCCCGCTTCTTCCCCGGTGGCAAAACCGGGGATCGAGTCATCCCCGCCACGACTGAAACTCTGCGCCCGACCGTTCAATACGAGACCAATGGCGGGATTGAAAGCCCTCGGGTTACCGGCCGCGTCAGCCACATTCGCGGCCGCGGTCTTCGGTGGCGGAACCCGCACCTCGGCTGCGGCCAGGCGCTGTTCGAGTGCCGCGATGCGCGCCTCGTATTCAGTTCGGAGCTGCGTTAACTCGGCCCGCAGTTCGTTCAGCTCCGTCGATTCATCCGCCCACAAATTCCCGGCCGGCCATAGCATCAGCATGACCAGCCAACACAAAAAAATGCGTTGCATAACCCACCTCAAAAATTCCTTTTAGCCCGGATTTCACCCGCATCGGAATGCGGGTGAAATACACAAGTGCCGGCAAAGCGCCGGCCTGAACAATCAGAGCATCAGCAAGGAGGGGGGCGCCCGTTGAGAGGGGCGGAAAGGGGTATTGACGACTGCCGGGATCCGGGCGATTACCGGTGACAGGACTTCGAAAGAGGCAACCTGAACGCCGGGCAGGCTATGGGCCGTTGCCGCCGGCGACTGGGCAACCTGGCAGACCGGACAGGAATGGTCCTGCAGCAGGTCAGAACTGACATGGATCGTCAGCGCCAGCTGCGCCGCAATAAAAAACAATGCCAGTATGACCGGCATTCTTGAGCCGTGTTTCAGGCCATAAAACCGGAAAAGATCAGGCATTTTTTATTGCACACGCGCTACAGTAGTCTCAAGTGCCCGTGACCATAGCGAATAAACGGTATGCACGCAACGGATAAAAGCGGTTAAACACGGGAAATTTACCGGAACAGGCCCTACTCCATCAATTCCACGCCATCCTGAATTGCGCTGAAGATTTCACGGCTGCTGATCACGCCGATCACATCGTCGATCGCATCCGTGCGACGCTCCCGCATGACCACGGCGTACTGGGTATTTTTGGCCCGCATGCCACGCAACAACACGGGCAGACGGGTATCGCCGGTGACAAAGAACACATTCGTATGCGCCACCTGCTCTGCATCCTGATCACGCAACAGATAGCGCAGCTCTTCCCCGGCCACGCCATAGACCGAACCCTGATCTGCAAAAATCGTATGGCGTGCGCCCTGTCCGGGACGATGGTTCGTAAGCCAGTTCGCCAGCTCAGATTTTTCCACTACCTGAAAATCCCGGCTCATGATCGTCGAAGCCTGTCGCGATGCAGCCGTGTTGGCCTGCATCCCCTTGGGTAACCAGAGCCCGCGCCGAGCCAGTTTCAGGGTATATATACTCTCGCTGGTGAAATGTTCCCGTACCACATGCGCCAGGCTGGCCGTGATAATGATCGGCAAGACAGCGCTATAGTCCCTGGTCTGCTCGAAGATCATCAATATCGCCGTCACCAGGGCTCCGGTGGTGCCGCTGACCATGGCCGCCATCCCGGCAATAGCGAAGACCGAAGGATCGATGCCGATGGCCGGAACCATCCAATTGACAAACTGGCCGAATGCCGCGCCCAGCGATGCGCCGAGAAACAGCGAAGGTGAAAAGATTCCGCCCGAGGCGCCCGATCCGAGCGTCAACCCGGTGGCGAGCAATTTCGCCAGAAACAACAGGAACAGGAAGCCCGGATTACTGAGCGAGTGACGCAGAATATCGAGCACCGTCGCATAACCGACACCGCCGACGTAATATTCGCCGGTAAACTGCTGCATGGCATAAAGCAATACACCGACCAGGGCCATGCCGAGAACATGGCGTTGATACGTATTTTTAACCAGCGATGCGAACCGGTCCTCGAACCAGTATATCGATTTCAGGAAGACGGTTGCGGACACGCCCATCAACAGGCCCAGCGGCAGGCACAGTAACAATACGCTGATCGCGGTCAGATGATCGCCGAATACCTCCAGGGCCGGCACATCGAATGACGGGTGCAGCCCTGAATAAAAACGCGCAATGTAGGTGGCGATCACCGAGGCCACTGCGCACAACGCAACAGCCCGTGCGCTGATGGAAATCAGCATCAGCTCAATGGCAAAGGCCAGCCCGCCCAGCGGCGCATTAAAAGTACCGGCAATGCCGGCGGCAGCTCCGGCCGCCACCAAAACCACTCGTTGGCGAGCCGGCATGGTAATCCACTGGCCGAGTACTGAACCGAACGCGGAGCCAATCTGGATAATCGGGCCTTCCCGGCCCACCGAACCACCTGTACCGATCGACAGGGCCGATGCAATGGCTTTGGCGACCACCACGACCGACCTGATGCGACCCTCCTTGTAATGGATGGCGTTCATGACCTCCGGGACGCCATGGCCACGCGCTTCGGGCGAAACCCTGCTGGTAATCAGGTTCACCAGCAAACTACCGGCCACCGGCACCAGGATGATGGCCCAACCCCAGGGGCTGGGCGCCATGTGCGCCTGGTAATCGTAATCAATGGAAATCCGGCCATAGAAAAACAGGTTGTGCACCAGGCCGATGAAGATGCTAAAGACAATGGAACCCAGCCCGCCGAACACCCCGACCAGCATGGCCAGCAGAAACATCAACCAGGTAGAGACGGGTTTGTCTACTGTGGTTTCATACATGCGGTTATTACAACTCGCCCTGATCGCGGACAACCCGGGTACGACGTAATTGTGCTCTGAGGAACTCTATGCGATCCAGCAACTCCAGGGCCAGCGCAGCACCGGCCACGTTGACACCCAGATCCCGTTGCAGACGGATCACGGTGCGGGTACGCCGCACGCTGCTATAGAGAAAAAGTCTTTGCTCGTTGCGGCCGCCGATCGGATCGAGTATGCCCTCGGCGATCATCTCATCGATCTGCTCCGTTTCGACGGAGCAGGCCTCACAGAGCTCAATGATCGTGATTTGCGTGGCCTCGTCGAAAATCTGCCCCGTCAGGGCATCCATACCGGTATTTCGTTCCGTCATCGCTCGAACACCTCAAAGATTGGCCCGCGGATCGAACTTCATCACTTCCGACATTTTTTCGTACAGCGACCTGGCTTCCGCGCTGTCGGCCGGCGGCAACGTCACATTGAGTACGACATAAAAATCGCCGGGCTTTTTGGCCGGTATGCCCTTGCCCTTCAAGCGCAACTTGCTGCCCTGATTCGAACCGGCGGGTATCTTCAGGTCGACGTGACCGACGGGCAGCGGCACCGTCACGGTTGCGCCGAGTGCCGCTTCCCACGGGGCCACCGGCAAATCCAGGTAGACATCGTTACCGTCGACGCGATAACGGCTGTCGGGCCGGAACTCTATTTCCAGGAACAGGTCGCCGGCCTTGCCGGCGCCGATACCCAGCCCGCCCTGACCGGCGAGCCGGATCTTCTGCCCCTCGCCGATACCCTTGGGAATCCTGACATTCAGGGTACGATCCCGGGTCCGGACATGGCCGTCAGCGGTCAATTCAGGCACATGAAAGGTGATGGAGCGCGTCGCGCCGCTGTAACTGTCACGCAGATCGATGGAAATCCGCGCATGCCGATCCTCGCCCGGCCGGTGAAATTCACGGCGACCGGCAAAACCGCCACGCGCCCGGCCGCGGCCGAACAGGGTTTCGAAGAAATCACTGAACTGCTCGCCGCCATCGAAACCGTCCGCAGCGCCGCCCCTGAACTCGAAACCTTCGTCCCAGCCGGGCGGCGGGCGGAAATTCTGACCTTCTTTCCAGTTCGCGCCGAGCTGATCGTAGGCGGCACGCTTCTCCGGGTCCTTGAGCACCTCGTAGGCCTCACCGACTTCCTTGAAGCGCTCTTCCGTGTTCGCCTCATCGCTGACGTCCGGATGATACTTGCGGGCAAGCTTGCGGTAGGCGCGCTTGATCTCATCCTGCGTCGCATCACGCGCCACGCCCATTACTTCGTAGTAGTCCCTGAATTCCATCGTAAGCCTGCTGGTAAACGTCTGGCCGCCGGATTGCCCCGAAGCCCCCTGGTCTAGACAGGCTCGGTCATCGGCAACACCAGGATGTTGGTATCCAGCGTGCTGATCACTTTTTCGGCCGTGTGTCCCACATCGTGCTTCTTGCCCGGCTTGCCGACCCGGGCGATGACCACCAGATCCGCCTCGATTTCCCTGGCGACCGTGGTGATCGCCTCGGGGGCGGACCCCATTTCCGCCCTGACCCGGTTGCGGGGAAGACCGCACCGATCGGCAAATTTCTGCCGGTCGGGGTAGTGAAAATCATCCTTATAGGCCGTGACGACAAAAAGTTCGGCACCCAGGTTATCCGTAATCGTGCGTGCCGTGCGCAGAATCACTTCATTGGCCTCCGTGTACACCTCTTTCTCCGTGCGGTGCTTGATAGCGGCCAGAACCTTGCGCGCACCGCGTTTTGGCGCCGTCTTGACCAGGTAGACCGGGCAAACCAGGTCGCGCAGTAGCAGCCAGTCGGAAGTATCGCGGAACAGGCGCGTGAGTTTGCGTTGTTTCGACATGCCCTTAATGGCCAGCATGCAGTTCTGGCGGGCAACCGCGGCAGCGGTCGCCTTTCTCCAGTCCTTGCTGATTTCAACTTCGGTATCGACGGCCAGTCCAAAGGCTCTTGCCGGCGCCACCAGGCGTTCGATCCAGTCGGCGATACGCTCCTTTGTTTCGTTGCGAAACTCTTCCGCTTCGACCCCGGTTTCGGCCCGGACCAGTTTTTCGTTGATGGAACAATACACATGCAACGCGGCGGCTCTGCCACGACGCGCGATCGATTCGGCCATGATCAGGGAAGGCTGCTCCATTGTGGTAGGATCTAATATAACAAAAATCTTATTTGTATCAGCCATTTATAACTCCAAGTTCATGTTATATCCCGAGACCTGAACCAATCAGGATCGTCCGGCCCAAGCCTGAGAATGACAAGTCTAACGCCAAAATCCACTGTGAAACGACTAAAAACCAAAAAGGTTGCCGATCGCCTCCGCCATCCTCAGTCCCTGCTTGCGCCGGGGTTTTCCCTGCGGTATCCGCTTGGCGCGGTTCGCATTGGCGGTCGCGCAAGGATGTCACCGTGCCGATAGCGCGGTTGTCACGGGATGGCGCTGACGCCAAATTCATTGTCTTCTCCCGAAAATGGATAACGGGGCAATAAACGGGTGAAAAAATCAGGCTGGATGATGTTTTTGCGACCCGTCGTTGTAAAATTATTTCCAACACCGTTCACACCTGACTTTCGAAGGACATCCTGATGTATATCAACTTCTGGTACCCGGTTGCCCGCGGCGACGAAGTCGTCGACGATAAACCCTTGCGCGTCGACCTCCTCGGTCTGCCGTTTGTCGCTTTTCGCGATCAGGACGGTGCGGCGCATGTACTGTCCGATACCTGCGTGCATCGCGGCGGCTCGCTCAGCGCGGGCTGGGTACGTGGCGGCCACGCAGTATGTCCCTATCACGGCTGGGAATATGACGGCAGCGGCAGGTGCCGGCGCATCCCTTCTCTCGAAGGCGTGAAGGTACCGGCCCGCGCAAAAGTCGATTCCTACCCGGTACAGGAGAAGTACGGCATCGTATTCGCCTTTCTCGGCGATCTGCCCGAAGCCGAACGGCCGCCGCTGCACGAAATCGAGGAATACGGCCAGCCGGGCTGGAAGACCCAGCTATATACCTATGAAGTCGCCTGCAACTACGAACGGTCCATGGAAAACGGGCTCGACCCGGTTCACAACGAGTTCGTTCATCCGCTGCAAGGCGCGCCGATGCTGTCGCCCGAACAGCAAAGTTCGTCATTACCACTGGAGGATATTCCCTGGTGCAGTAAGTTCTACATGGCCTACCCGACCAAGGCCAGGGCCTCGACGGAGCTCGATGCCGTCAAGACCGGCGAACGCGTCGGCGCCGCCGGCTCCTGGTTTCAGGGCCCCAACCAGCTGATTACCTGGATCGACATCTCCGCGGAGAACTCTTTCCACCAGTATGCGTTAGAGGCGCCGATCGACGATTCCAGGACACGCATCTTCTTCGTCAACATGCGTAACTGGCTGCTCGAAGATGAACACGACGAACGCATCGAGAAACCCACGCTGGCCATCGTGGACGAAGACGTCGGAATTCTCGAGAAACTGAGCCCGGTTCGAACTCCGACGACCAACACCAAAGAAATACTGGTGCCCAGTGACGGCATGATCGTGCGTTACCGCGAGTGGTTGTCGGAATGGGATGCGAACGGCTGGCGCATCGACTTCAAGCGGTTGCAGCAGGAGCGCGGCGATTTTGCATACGCCATAGCCTCGCCGGAACGGCGCACGAGCCGGAACTGGGTACTCGATACGGTACCGCTGCAGACAAACGGACAGGAGAGGCGGAAACGCAGACTCTCACCCGAATCCGACGTTGCCTGAGAGCGGCCGGAGCACGCCCCGGGCTTGACTCAATTGATCAAATAGACCGCTCATTTCGTCCTTTCCGGCCCGATAATTCATGCTACGCTCGGCTCTCATGGAGAGTGTCCGTTTCAGCTGATCACTGGAGAACAACAAGATGTATCCAGCGCCGTTTCATTATCATCGGGCCGATTCTCTGCAGGACGCCATCTCATTGCTTTCGGATCTCGGCGATACAGCCCGGGCCCTGGCCGGCGGACAGACCCTGCTGGTCTGGATGAAGTTACGGTTCGACGAACCCCGGCACCTGGTTGACCTGGCCCGCATACCCGGCCTGTCGGAAATCCGCCGGGAAGGCGACGAAGTGTGCATCGGGGCGCTGGCCACACACGCCGAAATTGCCGCATCGGCTATCGCCGATGCACTGCCTGTCGTTCGCGATTGCGGAACAGGCATTGCCGACACCCAGGTGCGTAATCGCGGGACCATCGGCGGGGCTCTGGGTTCGGCAGACCCCAGTTGCGATTGGCCGACACTGTTGCATCTGTTCGACGCAACGCTCACCTGCACCGGGCCGGAAGGCACGCGCACGATTCCCGTGTCCGAACTGGTCGAGGATATTTACACGACAACTCTAAAACCGGCCGAACTGATTACCGAGATCAGGTTCCGGATGCCGCCGGCCGGCAGCGGCGGTTCTTATACGGCTTTCAAGCGTTGCGCGCCGGCTTACCCGACGGCCTCTGCCGGCGTTCAGCTTGCGCTCGACGGCGACGTATGCAGCCACATACGCATGGCTCTGGGTTCGGCGGGCCTGACCACCGTAACCAGCAAAGAGGCCGAAACGGTCCTGCTCGGCAACCCGCTGACCGAAACCAACATCGACAAGGCCGCAGAAGCGATAGTCTGTGCCGCAGATCCCGTGCCCGACCAGCGCGGTTCGGAAGATTTCAAACGAGCGGTACTTCGTACCCTGGTCAAACGTGCTGTGGACATCGCTGTGAGACGTTGTCACGGAGAAACCATCAAGGGACATCACGAGTATGTCTGAAGCGATTAACAAGATATCGATCCAGGTTACGATTAACGGGCAAAACTACCGGCGCGAGGTCGAACCGCGCCTGCTGCTGGTGCAATTTATCCGTGAAGAACTGGGGCTGACCGGTACGCATATCGGTTGTGACGTGACCTATTGCGGCGCGTGCACGGTGCTGGTCGACAGCAAGCCGATCAAGTCCTGCACCATGCTGGCCGTCCAGGCGGACCAGTGCGACATACTCACGGTGGAAGGCCTGGAGCAAAACGGCGAGCTGCATCCGCTGCAAAAGGCTTTCTCCGAGAACCACGGCCTGCAATGCGGCTATTGCACGCCCGGCATGCTGATGTCCTCCATGGCCTTGCTGGCAGAGAATCCGGACCCCAGTCCGGACGAGATCCGCAAGGGGATCAGCGGCAACCTGTGCCGGTGCACCGGTTACACCAACATCATCAAATCCATTCAGGCCGCGGCCAAAGAAATGGCCGGATGAACACAGATACTTTTTAAGAGGGCTTAAGGTTGTGGCAATACTGTTTGAAGGCGAGTTCGAAGTCCCCCGCTCCTGCGAGGAAACATTCGCGTTTCTGGCCGATACGCAGAAATTTGCGCCCTGTCTGCCGACGTTCGAATCGCTGGAAATGGAAGAAGACGGGACGGCAACGGTCAAAATAAAAATCGGCATCGGCAAGATTCGCGGTATCGCGACGATCAACCTGGAACTGGAGGAAAGCGAGTCGCCGGTCCGGGCACAATACAGCGGAAAAGGTTCGGTGATGGGCAGCGCCTTTAACCTGGTCTCCGGATTCGATCTTGAAGAAATCGACGGCGGCACGCTGGTCAAATGGCGCGGCGAACTGAAAATGTTCGGCAAGCTGGTCGCCCTGGCCGGCGGGCTGATCAAACCGATTGCCAAAAAGGACATCAAACGACTCATCGAAGCGCTGCAGGCCGCGCTGGATCCGGAACAGGCCGAACAGGCCAGCGGATAGGCCGTACACCTGCTGCTGCATCCAAGGAAAACACCATGAGCTGGACAGGCAAATCGCCCAATCGAAAAGAAGATGATCGACTGATCAGGGGACAGGGATTATTTGTCGACGACAAGCAGGACTGCGGCATGCTGCACCTGCATCTGGTCAGATCGCCCTATGCCCACGCCAGAATCCTGAATATCGACGTGAGCGCTGCCGAGGCGCTGCCGGGTGTCATCTGTACGCTGACCGGCGCTCAAATCAAGGAATTGATGGCCGAGTCGTTCATGGAGCTCGCCCCCGAGCCTGCGGTCAATATCCAGGACTATCCGATGGCCGTTGACAAGGCTGTCTTTCAGGGCGAGCCGGTGGCTGCCGTGGTAGCGGAAACGCCGGCCCTGGCCGCCGACGGCGGCGAATTGATCGAGATCGACTACGACATGCTCGATGCCGTCGTCACCGCCGAACAGGCGCTGGAGGATCAGGTCGTGCTGCACGATGCCGCCGGCACGAACCAGACCTGGCAGGGCGTCTTCGAATACGGCGAAGTCGACAAGGCGTTTGACGAGGCGGCCACGGTCGTCAAAATTGACCGGTTGCATTTTCATCGCTATGCCAGCACGCCGGTAGAGAACAATGCCGTCATCGCCGAATGGATGCCGCACGGTGACCTGGATTTCTTTTGCAACAATTCCTTTGTCGGCTTTGCCCAGCAATTGCTGGGACCTGCGCTGGGCGTCAGCGTCGACCAGATGCATATCAAGACCCACGATATCGGCGGCAGTTTCGGCAACAAGATTTCCAATTACACGCAGATGGCCATTGCCGCACTGGCGTCACGCAAGGCCGGACACCGGCGTGTGAAATGGGCCGAAACACGTACAGAACATCTGTTATCGAGCGGTCACGGCAATGAGAGAACTTTTCTCGATACCGAAGTTGCGCTCGACAAGGACGGTGTCATCACGGCGGTCAGGTCGCGCCACATTGACGATTGCGGCGCCTACCCGCGATACGAGCCGCTCGGTTGCGTCATCTGGTCGCAGGTTCTGCCGGCGACCTATGGCGTGCGGAATTTTCGCATCGATTTTTCCCAGGCCGTCACCAACAAATGCCCCGCCGTTCCGAACCGCGGCTATTCGCGCATGCAACACCTGTGGTTCATGGAACGGGTCATCGATATCTGTGCTCACGAGCTGGATATCCCCGCCGATGAAATGCGCCTGAGGAATTACATCACCGAGTTCCCGTACACGACGCCCAACGGCTGCGTTTACGATTCGGGCAATTACCCGGCGATGCTCGATAAGGCCAAAGAACTGATCGGCTGGGATGACTGGAAACAGAAACAGGCCGAAGCCCGTGCCGAGGGGCGACTGCTGGGTATCGGCATCGGAACGACGCTGGATTCGGGTACGAATAATTTCGGTCAGGCCCGGATCATGAATCCGCATCTGCCGTTTTCGGGTAATTCGGAAGTTGCGACGATCCGGATCGACCTGCAGGGATCGGTGATCGTCACGCTGGGTTCCGGTCCTTCGGGTCAGGGCCATGAGACGACTACGGCGCAGGTCGTTGCCGATGAACTGGGTATCACGCCCGACCTGGTGCGCGTGAGGACCGGGTTCGATACGGGCTGGAACACCTTTGTGGGTCATTCCGGCAGCTACGCGAGCCAGTTTGCGGTCACCGGGCTGTCCGCGGTGCACGGCGCCTGCGAAAAACTCAAGGCCGAAATGCGCCGGCTGGCAGCCTTCGTGCTGGAAGCCAGTGAAGAGGATCTCGAATTCGGCATCGGCGAAGAAGGTCCGCAGCTCAGCGTCAAGGGGTCTGACCAGTCGGTCAATTACTGGTACCTGGGCAATCTCGTCAACAACGACAACGCAGTGCTGGCCGGTGAACTCGGCGACGTCACGCTGAATGTGCGTCATGTCTACCGCCCGCCCTTCACGATTCCCGATACCGACAGGAAATACGGCAACCTCACGCTGACCTATGCATCGCAGTTACACATCGCCGTTATCGAGATCGACCGGGCATTTGGGCATCCGAAAATTCTCGCCTATGCTGCCGTCGATGACTGCGGTACTGCCATCAATCCACAGATTGTCGCCGGCCAGGTACACGGCGCAACCGCGCACGGCATCGGCGCAGCCATCATGGAAACCTTCGAATATGACGAAACCGGCAACCTGCTGACATCGTCACTCAGTGACTATTGCCCGCTTACGGCCCTGAACATGCCCGACGTCCAATACGGGAATATTCAGTCTCCTTCGCCTTTCAGCTACAACGGCGCCAAGGGCATGGGCGAAGGCGGCGGTGCCCCGCTGCACACGGTCTCCGCCGCCGTACAGGATGCGCTGGCCCCCGAAGGCATCATCGTCAAGGACTCGCACCACTCCACCCCTTCGGTCTTCAAACTGTTAAAACGCCGGGGTCGGACCAGCGCAACTCCCTGAAAACAGTGTGGTTTTGGCTTTATAGTTAAGGATTCGGGAGCTAATTACACCGTTTTACCGTCCGATTTCATCGATTAAGCCTTGATGAATATTTTGTTTGCGCGTGTGTCTTTATTTACGCGAAAAGTTGCATGAAATGCGTGGATTAAGGCCATAAAATAGCGTAATTCTGTACTTATATGCTTATAAATCATATGGTTACGCTGGTCCGACCCCGATAGGCGGCGTGCAGGTAGCAGGTCTGGCCGGACATGCGTACCAGTTCGCGACTTTTTTGCTCTGGCTCATCGGTATCAAGGCACACCAGTGTCTGCACAGGCTCGGCCGACGGGCCGTTTTCTCCGGCGAGGCGGAAACCGGTCGCCTGTGCTATACGGTAGCCGCGTAATTGCTGTTTCGCTATTTGTGCATAACGACCGATCTGGGTCATAAAGCAGAAAGCCACACCGCAGGACAACAGGGCCAGTCCGGACGGAGCGCGTTCCCGGCCTCCGGCTGCGGCGGAGTCATCGCTGAGAAGCTCGAAGACACTGCCCACCGGGTGGATGCATTGAACTTTCAGCACTTTTAATCCATCGGCACGGATTCGCCCACGGGTACGCACGTGAACCGTTCTTTTTTGCTCGGGCTGCAAACCCACCAGGGTGTCTGTCATCTCCGGCCCGGCACTATCGTCGGCGAGTTTCCGGATCATCTCCTCGCCCCGGGAATTCCCGGCCCCGGGTTCGATCGATGAAAACAAAGGCGCCGGATCAGACAGACCCACACTTGTCGTTGCCTGCGTTCCCGCCATCGCCAGGTGCCGGCCATTGATCTGAATCAGGAACTCGCCGGGCAGTTCACTGGTCAGGCAACGAGCCGCCGGTGACCTTTCAGCCACGGCTGCCCGGGCAATGTCGGCCAACCCGGCTGCGGTCGTGTCCCCGGCATCAGAGAATCTCATTTCGGTGGATTTGACGCCGGCTGTCATCGTTCCGCGCAGGGCCGAGCCTTCCATGGTAAAGAAGTTATCCAGCAGCAGGCCCGGCGACTCGACGCTGACACCCCGCTCGTCTGCCTCGGCCATAAACGCGGACAAACACGATGCAGCCAGCCCGGCAGTGAAAAAACCCAGCGGAAAAGGCGCCAGGTCGGTTCCATTCAGCCAGGGACCTTCGTCACAGACCATGCGCCAGCCTGTGCCCGTTGCACCATACTCGACAACGGCTTCTTTCTGCATGCCTTCCAGGGCCCGCACGCTGGTCAGGACCGGAATGTGGTCGGCGGAAGCAGATGGAAAACCCGTGCGGTGCTCCAGATCCCCGATCCGGTATCCAAGCGGATCACCCGGTTGAATTATCATCGCGAACCGGTCGCCGGTTTACGGAACGGGAAGCCAGGCAAGCGATTTCGAAACCGGGACATCTTCAGGACCGGGGCTGCCTAGCCGGGCGACTGTGCCAGCTGACGAAACTCGTCGTCGGTCAGCAAGCGGCCGGCTGCCGTTCCCTGCTCTTTGACCTGTGCAAGCAAAGACGCATAACGATCTTCGGGGACCTCAAGACCCAGTTCTTCCAGCTTCAGCCTGATGCTGGACAAGCCGCTTTTCTTGCCCAATACAATCCTTCTCGGCGCGGCAACCAGTTCGGCGGAATAAGGCTCGATAGCCTCGGGAATATGAAACTGGTTGGCCACCGCCCCGCTCTCACGCGTAAACAGGTTTTCACCCACGACCGGTCGCCATCCATCCACACGGTAATTACCGGCCTTTTCGACCATGGCCGCAACTCTGCGCGCCTGGTCGAGATTCAGGTTGACCGGCACGTCATACAGGCAACGCAGCGCCAACGCCGCTTCGCAGATATCGGTATTACCGGCCCGTTCACCAATTCCGTTGACGGTACCCTGCACCCAGTCCGCGCCGGCCCGCACCGCCGCGATTGCAGATGCCGTACCCAACCCGAAATCATTGTGACCGTGAAAATGCAGCGGCATCGTCGGCCCGATCCAGCTTCTGACTTCCCGGATGATAATCCCGATCGCCTCGGGGGAACATGCGCCGATCGTGTCCACCACCGCCACCTCCGATGCGCCGGCTTCAATCGCGGTTTCGTACACTTCGCGCAGAAACGACAGTTCGCTGCGGGTGCTGTCCACGGGGAAAAACAAAACCCTCATGCCGTGGTCGACGGCATGGCCAATGGCGTCGGTCACGCGCTCGATGACCTTCTTGCGATCGAAACCATAGGCCTTCATTTTGATATCGCTCGTCGAGATCTCGATCAGGGTTGCCTTGAGTCCCAGCTCGATCAGCGCATCCAGATCGCCCCTGACCGCGCGGGAGAACCCCCAGATTTCCGAATCCAGCCCGGCCTCCACGATGCGCTTGACCGCCTGATTGTCCGCTTCGGAAACCCTGGGAAAACCCGCCTCGATGCGCCCCACGCCCAGATCGGACAAACCGCAGGCGATCGCAAATTTTTCATCGGGCGTGAACACGACGCCAACGGCCTGCTCACCGTCGCGCAGCGTCGTATCATAAAATTGCACGGGCTTGCTGCGATCGAAACCGGCCCGTACTTCATCACGCTCATTCAGTTCGCTGATCCAGATCTTGTCATTCATGTCATTCTCAAAAAAATAATATTTGGCTTCAGGCAATCGCGACAGGCCGCACCAGTGAGGCCTCGCCACCCCGGATCTTCAGCGGCAACACAACCACCGTTGACACGGACACCTGGTCGGCCGCCAGCGTCTCGAGCGTCAGGCTTTTCATGACGTAGATACCATTTTCCACCAGCAGCACGCGATGCGCATCGAAAAGATTAGGCACGCCAAGGGAAAGATTGTCCGTCCCGACCAGCCGGGGTTTTTTCGCCGCGATCCAGCGCACGGCTTCACCGGACAGCCCGGCCCATTGGTACAAATACGTGTCGGCTTCGGTTTCGAAATAACGCCCGTAACCGGTGCGAACCAGGATGCAGTCACCCTCATCCGGGCTCAGGCCCTGGAGTTCGGCCGCCGCTTCCATGTCGTGAACCGTGATCGAGTATTTCTCCGGCAGCACGTCCAGACCCTTGACCGCCGGAATATCGAACAATACGGCCTTCAAAACCAGCGGCGGGACAGACTCCATGCTGTGCAGCGGCTCCGGCAGATCGACAAAGCCGGTATCGCGCTGATAAGGCCGTATGTCATGCCCCAGCACCTTATAGTCCTGCGACATGTGCACCGGCACATCGAAATGCGTGCCCGAATGCATCGAGGTAATCACCAGCGAAATGGCATCGCCAAACCCAGGTTCTATTTTCCCCAGGTCTTTTTCCACATATTCATGGTAGCGATACATATAAAACTGGAACGGCGGATCGATCGGATGCACCGGCATGCCGGGCCAGTAGGCCTGACCGAGGTCATAGACCCTGGCCTGTGCCAGCAATTCATGAAGCGCCCTGTCTGCCATGCTGTCCTTTCCCCGTCAATCGACCGTGCCGCACATGCTCAGAATACACTGGATATACACTTTGATAATGTCGAGCATATCGCCGATGTGCACGGCCTCGCCCTGGTGCGTATCGAAACCGCCGCCACCCGAGCGAATCCGGCCCGCCGAACCATAATTAACGGTTGGAATGCCGTAGCGATTCATGTGCGCCGCGTCGGAGTACCAGATTTCGGTGCCAAACTCCAGTGCTTTGCCCAGCTGCGTCGTATGCGCATCCACGATCATCTCGATCAACTCGTGATCGTCCGGGATCGACGTGCCGGGTGCCGACACATAGACGTCGACTGTCGTGCCTTCCAGGCAGGCATGCTCGCGAACCGTTTCGCGAATCAGCTCGCGCACCTCCCGGTATACCGAAACCGGCATCACGTCGGGCATCGTACGTACATCGAGGTAGATCGTGCAGGTGTCCGGCGTGCGCGCACCGCGCCAGGGCCAGCCGCCCTCGATCGCGGCGATGTTTACCTTCGGACGCCAGTCACCGATCGCATTGCGCTCGATATATTCGGGCATCCACCGGTGCAATGCATTTAATACCAGCGTCGAATTGCTGATCGCGTTTTGCTCCGGTTCCGACCAGGCCGTGTGAATCAGCACACCCGGCACTTCGATCTTCAGCCACGTGGTGCCGCAATGGCGCGGGATCAGCATCATGTTCGTCGGCTCGCCCAGAATGCAGGCATCGGCCACCGCACCGTGCGTAATCGCAAACTTCGTGCCGACGCCGTAACCCTGGTAGTCCGGACCGTCGAATTCGCCGGTCGGCGCCTTCTCGATCTCGCCGCAGACGCCGGCGATCACGACATCGCCGCCCAGCCGGATGCCGGCCGCCTGGATCGCCCGGGCGGCCGTCACATACGTAGCCATGGCGCTTTTCATGTTGAACGTACCCATGCCGTAGATCCATTCGTCATCGATCACGTTGCCCTCGCAGCGATAGCCGAGCCCGCGGTGCGCCTGCTCCGGGCCGAACGAGGTATCCAGGTGACCGTTGAACATCAGCGTCTTGCCGCCACCGGCGCCTTCGAGGATGCCCACGGCGTTGTACCGCTGGTCGCCGATCGGCTGCAATGTCGCGCGGAACCCGGAATCCTGTAACACCTGGTGTACCGCACGACCCATGTCGCCCTCATACCCGGTAGGACTGGGAACGTTCACCAGTTGCACGACCAGGTCGATCAGCGCACTGCGATCGACCTGCTCGACGGCCCTGGCAACCAGTGCCTGATCCACTTTATTGGCCATGTTCATTCTCCACAATATAGGTTGTCAGCGTCCCCAGCCCTTCGATCGTGGCTTCGACGACGTCGCCCGGACCCAGCCAGTCCGGCACGGCCATGCCTGCGGCCACGCCCGGCGGACTGCCGCTGGTGATGATATCGCCGGGCTCGAGCGTGATATTCGACCACCAGGAAACCAGTTCGGCGGTCTTGTAATGCATCTGGGAGGTGTTGGCATCCTGGCGTACTTCACCGTTGACCCGCAGCTTCATGTCCAGGTCATGCGGGTCTTCCAGCTCATCCGGCGTGACCAGGTAGGGGCCGAACGGACAGGAACCGTCGAAGCTCTTGCCGAGCAGGATAACCTTGTTGGAATGCTCCCGCGCCTGTATATCGCGGGCCGACAGATCGTTGAAAATCGTAAATCCGGCCACGTAATCCAGCGCATCTTTTACATCGACGCGAAAGGCCTTTTTGCCGATCACGATGCCGATCTCGATTTCATAATCGAGTTGCCGGGTGAAATGCGGGACGACGACTTTCGCCCCCGAACCGACAACCGACGAGGGCGCCTCGAGAAAACCGGTCGGGTGTTCAAAATGAAAACTCTGCCAGTCATGAGACTGCCATTCCGGGTTTTCCCAGGTCGTCAGCTCTTCGAGATGAGAATCGAAATTGCACGAGGTGTGCAGAATCTTGCCCGGACGGGGCACCGGCGCACATAGCTCGATTTCATCCGGACCCCAGGCATATCGCTTGCCGGCCGTGTTCGTCAGTTTCTCCGAATCACACGAAACACACTCGTCGAGGTCGTCCAGAACCGCGACCAGTGCGCCCCAGGCCGTTTGCATGGCTGTCTCGCCCTGCTCCAGAAAATCGATCATTCTGTCGGGCAGTTCGCCATCGGATAAGGCATGCAAATCAACGTAGCAATCGTGAATCCATGCGCCAACCGTCGTATTGCCGCTTGCCTTAATCTTGAAAGTTGCCAATTTCATCATTCAAATTCCTGTCCATGGTCCGCGCGTAACACTCAGGTTGCGGCCGGCTTCAGTCTCGGTACAACCTGATCGCCCAGCAGCCGGATGCTTTCGAGGTTGTCCGCCTCGCTGTCGCCGACGACTTCCATCAACGGCAGATTCATGCCGGCATCGACCAGTTGCTGCAGCAAGACGAGACACTCGTCGGGGGTTCCGGAAATCACCGTAAAGGCCCGCATCATGTCATCGTCGACCAGGTGCGTGACATTGTCATCCGTACCCGCCTCGATGGCGGCAATAAACGGCTTCCAGGCCTCGTCGGGCAGCCCCGAACTGCTCAAAATTATGTTGTTCTTGATATTCCGCAGCTTGTTGACGACATAGGTTGCAGTATACGGACGCGTTGCATTCCTGGCCTTGTCCCCGTCTTGCGAACACGCGGCGAGGATCACGCCGCCGACCGGGAAATCCGCAGGCATCTCGCGATTGGCCTGCTCGAACCCCTTTTTCATATTTTCCCGGGCATAACGGGTAAACCCGGGCGATGTCAGCCCCGGCAACAACAGACCGTCGAAAGATCGGCCAGCCAGTTTTTGCATGAACGGACCCGTCGCGCCGATATAAACCGGGATATTCGTACGCAGTCCGCGACCCTTGCGATCCACGGCCGGCATGTCGCAACGAAACAGTTCGCCATCGTATTTGAAAGCCTCCCCGCTCATGACGCCACGCAGGATATCCACCGACTCCTTGTGGACCTTGACCGGCGTGAACTTCTTCTGATCGATTTCCAGGTATTCGGTGCCGACCTTGCCGGCGCCCAGCCCCATGATGAAGCGCCCGCCCGACAATTCGTCGAGTGCCACCATTTCGGCGGCCTGGGTCGTGGGATGGCGCATATAAGGCGAGGTAATGCCCAGACCGATCGGTATTTTACGGGTCGCCATGGCCGCAGCCGCGAGCGTCGCCATGCAGCCGCGGGCTTCATGTCCGTATTGCCGGAACCAGTGATACGCCTCGGCGATCCAGAAACCGCCGTCGAGGTTAGATGCCTCGGTTTGCCTGGCATAGGCCTGTATCGCTGACATGGGCTCATAAGACTTGAATATCACTCCAACCGAAGCTTTTCCTGCAACGCTCATTTTCTTTCTCCTCGTATTATTGTATTCGACACGCGATCCGCGCATGCCTACAGGCTCGTCTCCGAACCGTCATAAACCCTGACCGGAATGCCCGACAGCGCTTCGCCGCCGTCGATGCCGACCCGGAATGTTTCCTGCATGTACAAACAGGCCGTGCGGTCTTCGGTCATGACATGCGGGTGCATCGAGCAGACCATGTTCTCGGGCAATTCGAATTCCGACCCTTCACCGATCCGCGGCGCTTCGATCATCGTCATGCCGATGGAGTGTCCGGACACATGCCCGAGCCGGTAGCCCTTGCCCTGGAACGGCGTAATCACTTTCTTGTGGACTTCCTCGGCCGAGGCGCCGGCCTTCAAATGGGTTTTGACCAGCTCGTGGAACTCGCCATACAGGTCCAGCAGGCGACGAGTGGCGTCGTCGACGCCGCCGGGCGCGAGCAACCGGGAAAACTCGATCCAGTGCCCGCCCGGACCGGAGACTTCCAGGCCATATAAGAGCCCGTCGGTATCGCTGACCTTGCGCGTCGGGCTGGGAAAGACCATCTGCGGCAGGATCGAGCCATGGGGCCCGATCAACACCATGTCCATGGTATTGCGCGCCGTGCCGAGTGCGGCGAAAGTCGCTTCGGCTGCAGCCATCAATTCCGCTTCGGTCTTGCCGGCCCGGTAAGCCCGGATCACGGCCAGCACGCCCGCCTTGTTGATCTCCATGGAGCGGCGCACCGACAGCAATTCCTCGTCACTTTTCTGCGCCCGGGCGTGATCGAAAGCCTCGTCGAAATCGATCAGCGTGACGCCGGTATCGGCCAGCGCCCGGTAGTCGCGCACCGGCATGATGAAATTCATGCCGTACACGCCGACCCGGTTTAACCGGTTGTCTTTGACGTATTCGGCCATCCACTGGCCGCAGTGGGCAGGGAACACCTGTTGCTCGATAAAGGTCGCAGAATGATCGCCCACCCAGGTCGCCTCGCGGGGGAAGACGCAGACGGGTTCGCCCTCACGCGGTATCAGGACATAAGCGTAGCGGTGCAACAGGTGAAAGCCGCACATGTAACGCACCGCACCTTCGAACCCGGTATATTCGCTGCCGCTGACGATCAGCGCATCGAGATCGAAACGATCCATCGCGGCACGCACATTGCGGTAGCGTCGTTCAATTTCCGTCGCACTGGGCTCGAACTTGTCTGTCGATTCGGTCATGGAAAGATCCTGTATCAATCGTTTCGGGTCATGGAATATTCCAGGCCTTCGATCAGCGCCCAGATGGCGGCGTTCAGCGGGGTCGGAACCTGGTTGGCTGTACCGAACGCCACGATGCCGCCATTGAGCGCCGCAACTTCAGTGCGCCGGCCGGCCTGAACGTCCTGCAACATGCTGGCCTTGTGGTTGTAGGCCACCTCGCGCGCATGATCGATCAACGCCTCCGGATCACTGTCCAGCTCGATCCCCAGTGCGGTGGCAACGGCAACGCCCTCGGCGACCAGGCCGGAAATCAACTCACGCAGGCGTTTCTGGTCACAGGCAACGCCATGGGGCAGCTGCGTTAACGCACCGATTGGATTGGTCGACGCGTTAAAGATCAGCTTGGTCCATTGCGCGCCGCGCGCATCTTCCATGGCCAGTGTCTCCATGCCGGCACGGGTCAGCGCATCGGCCAGACACTTCACTTCATCCATCGTCGCCGGCTTGGGTTCGAAGGGTCCCATCCAGGTCTTGCCGCCGGTATCCTGTTCCACGTGACCGGGCGCGACGATATGCCCGGCGGGAAAAGTCGTACCGCGCATAACGCGCGGCACGTACTCGGCAATGATTTCCTCGTTACCCGCTCCATTTTGCACGGAACAAACCGCCCCGTTTTCAAACGCACGGGCAGTCGCCTCGATCGCAGCCCGGGTATGCAGCGCCTTGGTCGCAACGATGCCGAACTCGCAGGCGGGAATCTCGTCCGGACTGGAGGTGGCATGCGGATGCGAAACCAGGCTGTTGACGCCGGAAAGCCGCAGACCACCCGCATTGATCGCGTCGACATGCTGCCGGTCCAGGTCATACGCCCAGACCTCGATCGATTCATCCCTGGCCAGGTGAGCGGCAAACAGGCTTCCGATTGCGCCGCAACCGACGATACAGACTTTCATCGCATTCTCCCGTTTTGTTTTCGTTGTCGTGCCACCTTCATCCTGTGCTCCATCCCGATTCTCGGGCTTTTACCAGTCGGTACAGGGTCTCGTGGATGGGCACAGCAATCCCGAGCTGTGCGGCTTCACGCACCACCGCACCGGTAATCCAGTCAATCTCCGTCGGGCGCCGCGCACGCACATCATCGAGCATGGACGGAACATGGGCATATTCCTTGTTGCCGGTCTGACCGTGGCTGACGGCTTCCACATTCATTTCCCATGGATCTTCATGCAATACAACGCCGCGTGCCCGCGCGACGGCTTTGCCCTCATCCATCATCGCGCGCACCAGCCGGCCCAGGTCAGTCGGCGAGTCCGTTGCCGCATACGCGGCGACATGCGGCAAATCAGTCGACGCCGCCACGCTGTTCACGACAGAATTGAAAATCAGCTTTGACCATTGGGCCGGCAATAAACTCGGAAATGCCTTTGCTTTCAGGCCCGATTGACAAATCAGTTCCGCAACCTGCTGTGCCGCTGTAAAGTCGGCACATCCCTGTGCCCAGGGTCCTATCCAGGTTTCGGTATCGAGCTCATATTCCACGTGGACATCGGAATGGCGAAAACCGCTCATGAAGGTCACGGCCGAAATAATCGGCCAGTCACCGTACCGGGCCACCAGCTCCTCGCAACCCAGCCCGTTTTGGACGGTCATCACGATGGCGCGCGGAAAATGGCCCGCCAGGCCGGCGGCAATGCCCTCGACGGCATTGGCTTTTGTCGCAATGATCACCAGGTCGATGTCTTCGAATGCGCCAGGATCTGTCGCCGCGGTGATATTGACCTGCCGGTCGGATTTGCCGCTGACCCGCAGGCCCTCCCTGTTAAGCTGTTCGGCATGGCCGGCACGGCGCGCCAGTACCGATGTCTGCACAATGGCGCCCAGATGCCCGGCGAACAGGCTGCCTATGGCGCCGGCACCGGCGACGCATACTTTTCTGATGGGATTCACGGCTACCTGCCACCGATGTCCGCAACCGATGCCCGCAGCGATTGCAGCCGCAGCAACGGGTAAACCAGCGCAACGCACAGGATCGAAGTCAGTACTTCCAGCCGGAAATACGTCCCGAGCAGAAAGTGAGCGACAATCACCGAGGTAATAATGGCTATGACACCCGACCAGTTCACGACTTCGTCATCCCGCCGCGTGCGTCGCCCACCGGAAACCAGTCGCGGACCGACAACGTAATAATCCATGATAATGACGCTGGCCAGGGCGCTCAGCAGTACGCCCATCAACTGTATCCAGGCTTCGACGAGCTCCAGGATGCGGCCGTATAACATGACCAGCGCGATGACATTCGCCAGCACGACGAAAGCCACGCGACCCGGACGCCAGCGCAACGTCGCATCGGCCAGGTTGGCCAGGCACAATGACGAACTGTAGCTGTTCAGAACCTGCGCCTTGGTCTGGGCAAACAGCATGAGAACAAATCCGGCAAGGCCGCCGAATACCATGAAAGTCGCCGCAATGCTGTCGGGGCTTTGCAGCACCCGCGCTGCAGCCCGGTCGGGGTCCAGCCCGACGACATGGATGTAATAATCAGTCATCAGCGCTGCCCCGGACTTCATCAGTACGCCGCCGATCAGCATGACAACGATCGACTGGGTAAAGATCGCGATACTCGCGGCAATGCCCACATCCACAGTCGTTCGTCCATAGCGCCCGAAATCGGCGGTATTGAGCGCCAGGGCACAAGCCGGGCCGACCAGGATATTCAGGCTGAAGGCAAACTTGGCCCAGTCGCTGTCCACGCCCATGCCGGTGAGCACGGCCTCGGGCATCTGGCTTCCGAACCAGAATGCGTCCGCAAGCGTCTCGCCGGACTGCTGCAGCACGACCAGGATCATCCAGCCGAGCACGCCGATGAATCCGATCAGCATGAGGGAAGAAAATCGCGTCACCAGCTTGAATCCGAATGTCGTCAACAATATCCATGTCACGGTCAGGCCGCCATAAATGGCCAGCCGCGCCGGCCAGCTGTCGCTGATTTCAAAAAAGAACAGGAAACCCCGATATAAAAGACCATTTTCCACCGCCAGAAACCCCACGATCAGGCACCCGAAAATCAGGGATGCCAGTGCAGAGCCGCGAATGCCCAGACCGTATTTCCGGGTAATCAGCGTGTTAGAACTGCCGGTCTGCCAGGCAATGCGCGCGATTGCCCAGCCGATCGAGCTGCCAATTGCAAATGAAACGATGCCCGCTGCAAGCGCTATCTTCACGCCGGCGACAAAACAGACCACCGCGCCGAAAAAAAGAATCACCAGCGTGGTGATCAGCCCGGCCGTATTCCACGTGATCTGTAACCAGCTTTCACGTTCAGCATCCGGGACCCGCTCCAGCGCGTGATCCTCCATCGTCTCGGTGATGCTGCTTCTGACCATCGCCCCTGCTAATCTAGCCTAATGATGCGCCGATGATATGACGGTTCGAGCACCGTTCTTGCCCATTTGGTCAAACTGCGGTTTCCGGGCTGGCCCCCGGCCGGATAAGGTTCTAGACTCGACGATCAAAGCTGAATCCGGCTGCCCTGAAACGTTCGAACGATACTGATCGCAGCCGCCAGTACCCGGGGAAATATGCGCAAGGAAATTGATCCGGGAAAATTTTTCGGGGAAACACCATGGTTAGTGGAATACCCTTCAAGGAGAGGCGACGATGAACAACCCTCAACCTGTGCAAAATTCACTCAAGTCCGGCCGCTGGATACGCTCGACCTGCAAGATGTGCCTGCACTCGTGCGGCAGCCTGATTCACGTGACCGATGACGGCATCATCAACAAGATCGAGGGCGATCCCGACAACCCGTCGAACAAAGGCCGTCTGTGCCCGAAGGGCAACGCGGCCATCATGCGCCATTACGACCCGAACCGTTTCAAGCAACCGCTGAAACGCACCAACCCGAAAAAAGGGCCCGGCGAAGACCCGATGTGGGAACCGATCAGTTGGGATGAAGCCTTCGAAATCACGGCACGGGAAATCAAGAAATCTCTCGATGAGGACCCGCGCAAGATTCTGCCGTCGCTGGAAGACTTCCAGAAATTCAATATCTGGGTCTGGCCCCTGGCCTTCGGCAATTTCAACTGTTTCCAGTCCGGCGGCACGATGTGCGGCGGCGCCTATCACCCGGCCAACGGCTATATCCATTCGGCTTTTGCCGCCGCCAATGACGCCAAGCATTGCAACTACTGGATCAACAACGGTACCGGCGACGGATTTTCCTCACACCTGCATGCGGCGGCGCAATCCAACTGGGTCGCCACTGCCCGCATGGAACGCGGCATGCGCTGCGTCACGGTCGAGCCCAGGCTGTCCACTTCGGCAGCCAAGTCCGAAGAATGGGTTCCGATCCGCCCGGCCACCGACCGGCTGTTTGCGCTGGGACTTTGTCATGTCATGGTCAATGAGAACCTGGTCGATTACCGCTTCCTGCGCAAGGACACCAACGCCCCGTACCTGGTCGGGCCGGACGGTTACTTCGTACGTAATGCCGAAGGCAAAATCTATGTCTGGGACTCGGTGGAGAACCGGGCCAAGTCCTGGGACGATCCGACGATTCAGAAGCTCGCGCTCGAAGGCGCTTTCGAGGTAGAAGGCAAGGAATGCAAGCCGGCCTTCCAGCGCTTCAAGGACATTCTCGACGAATGCTCGCCGGAGGAAATGGAGAAAATCACCACGGTGCCCGCCGAAACCACCCGGCGCATCGCCCGGGAGTTTTTCGAAGCGGCCGACATCGGCGCCACGATAGAAATCGACGGGCGCACCCTGCCGTTGCGCCCGGCCGCCTACAATTATTACCGCGGTGCCCAGGGCCGGAAGCTCGGCTTCCAGACCAACCATGCTTTCAAGATGGTGAACATGCTCGTCGGCAACATCGATGCGCCCGGCGGGCACATGGGCGTGACGCTGGATGACCAGTGGGTCGACAAAAGCCATGTGGCGCCCGGCGAAAACGGCATGATGATGCCGAATCCGCACCAGCTCGGACCGGTGCCGGGATTTTCGTGGCCGCCCAATACCTTCCACCTGATGGACTACTTCCCGGTCGGCGTCCACCCGCCGCACCTGAACCTGCAGGTGTTTCAGAACCCGGAAAAATTCGGCATCGATTTCACTCCCGATGTCATGGTGATCTGCCACTCGAATCCACTCTGGGCCATGCAGGGTCCGCGGGAAGAATGGTTCAAGTTCATGGCCAGCATGCGTTTCATCGTCGTATCGGACATCATTCCGACCGAGACCACGATGTGGGCCGATGTCATTCTGCCGGCCCATGATGCGCTGGAGTCGTGGAACATGACCATGATCGAGCCACCGCATACCGAAGGCATGTGCATGCGGCAACCGGCCACCGAACCCCTGTACGACACCAAGAGCGAGGAAGACATTTTCTACGAGCTGTCCGAACGCATGGGCATCCTGGAAGCCTATAACGGTGTGTTGAACGTGGCGCAGGGCCTGGATCACAAGCCGGAACTGATGCTCGAGCTCGACAAAAAATATACCGACAGGGAAATGGCCGACCGCAAGGGCCGCCTGTGGAATGACCAGGGCATCGAATGGTACATGGAAAACTGTGCCGTCACCGAACGACGCCATGACAAGTGGTACCGGCCCTGGGAAGGCATGCGCCTGCATTTCTATATAGAAGACCTGCTGCACCAACGCGACGAACTGAAGAAAAAAATGGAAGAGAACAATGTCCCCTTCCGTGACGAGTGGTGCTGGGAAGATTATTCGCCGCTGCCGACGCGCCGACTGGACCCGGTGCACGAGGAACCGGAGGAATACAATCTCTATGGCATGTTTTTCAAGGATATCCAGCTGAATTTCGGCGAGAGCATCGGTAACCCGTGGATCAACGACATCGTCTACCGCGACCCGGTGCATATCGCCATCATGCTCAATCCGAAGACCGCCGAGGCGGAAGGACTCGAAGCGGGCGATATCGTCAGGGTCGAATCGCCCTATGGCAGGATTTACGGGCGCATCGGCACATCCGAAGGCTGGCATCCCGATGCACTGGGCGTGTCCAACTCGCTCTCGCGCATCAACGTTCGCCACAAGGGCGTGCCGCATGCGGGCGGGCACTTCAATGACATGCTGCCCTATGACCTGCGCAATACCGACGCCGTCACCGGACAACCGGAGACCGTCTGCCGGGTAAAGGTCACCAAACTGGATGACTGGCCTGAAGGACTCAAGCAGGGACTGACGGTCTACGACCTGGTCGACGATATTCAAAAACCGGGCAAAGGGAGGAGCCACTGATGGCCAGATACGGCATGGTCTTCGATCTGAAGCGTTGCATCGGGTGTAACGCCTGCGTAATCGGCTGCAAGCAGGAAAATTCGCTGCCGGACGGGATGTTTTTTACCCGGACGCTGAGTGAAGAATATGGTGTTTACCCCGCCGTCAACCGGGTCTACATCCCGACGCTGTGTAACCACTGCGAGGATGCGCCCTGCGAGAAAGTCTGTCCCAGCGGCGCCACGTATACCCGCGATGACGGCATCGTCATGGTCAATGCCGATATCTGCATCGGTTGCGGTTCGTGCGCGGTTGCCTGTCCCTATGATCAGCGATCCCAGGTCGACAAGGATCTCCTCAGTCACGGACTGTTTGGCTCGGACGAATTGACTCCGTTCGAAGAAGACGGATACAAGCGGTTCGTACCCGGCACGATTACCAAATGCGATTTTTGCAGCGAACGCGTCGATGCGGGACTGGACCCGGCCTGTGTCGTGACCTGCCCCACCGAGGCACGCATATTCGGCGATCTGGATGACCCGGACAGCAAGCCCAGCAAACTGATTCGCGAACGGGACGGAAAACCACCGATGCCGGAATTGAAAACCAGGCCGAAGGTCTATTACGTCGATTGAACCGGACCGGAATAACCGGCAACAGCAGAACGACAGGCGGTAGTGAAATGGCAATGCAAGATACGAAAATCGTTGGCGACAGTTTCCAGGTTGGCGTGCGCTTCCAGCGCTACTGGGACACCTCGATGGCCAATGCTTTTTTCTGCGGGGAACTCGGCGCCGGGTTGTTTTTCGTTGCCTGGCTGTTCGATTTCGTTCCCGGCATGGTGGCCGGCATGCTGATCACCGGGATTTTCAAAACATATTTTCATATCGCCCACATGGGCGTGCCGATGAAATCCTGGCGGGCCATCTCGCGACCCGACCGGTCCTGGATCAGCCGCGGCCTGATGGCCATCGTGTTTTACCTGGCTTTCGGTACCGCGCATTGCCTGAACCTCGCCTTCGATCTCGAAACGGCCTGGGGCCTGGGGTCTGCCGTCGGCAATCTCGTGCAATTGCTGGCCGCGTGCGCGGCGCTGGTCGTGATGACCTACCAGGGCTTCGCCATGTCGCATTCGACGGCGATTTCGCTGTGGAACACGGTGCTGATGCCGATCTCCAGCCTGACCTATGCGTTGACCGGCGGCGCCGTACTGACGCTGGCCCTGGGCTGGTACAGCCTGTTTGCCGGACTGCCCCACGAGCGGGAAAGCCTGACCAACGGCATCGTGCTGATGCTGCTGATCGATGCATTCGTGCTGATCAGTGTCTTGTTCTCGGCCAACAAGCGCTCCCGGGGCGGAAAGGTATCCGCCTCGCTGCTGCTCAAGGGCACTTACCGGCAGGCATTTCTGTTCCTGGTAGTGGGTGTCGGACTCGTTTTCCCGACATTGATCCTGGTCCTCGTACCGATCAGCTTCCCCGCTGTCCTGCTGGCCACCGCTGCCGTACTGGTCGGCTACTACTGCTACCGGCTGTTGATTTTCAAAGCCGGCGTCTACGAACCGATGATGAGCTTCAGGTGACAGGATGGCCCACCCCGGCGCCCCCACGAGATGGACAATCCGTAATGTGCCGGTAACCACCCTGTCAGGCGCTATTCGCTAGAGTATCACCCGTGGCCAGATAGGACTTTCTTCAACCACAAGCCCCCGCAAAACCCCGCCCCTCCAAGCGGGGTTTTGACATTCAGGGGCCTCCCTTTTGCCAGGCACAGAAAAACCGGCATGCAGCCGGTTTTTCTGTCAGCTTTGTGCTTTTGTCATAAGGTATTTCGTCGACGGCTCCAGAAGACGCTTACGAACTCAAATCGTCATAAGCGGCCATCAGACAGGACGCACCGGGATCGCTCCAATCAGGCCGGACAAACTGCCGTAACTATAGTTAACCGGGATCTCGCCTGACGAAAGAAGCTGCACAGATTTGCGCCCCGCAGTTCAGGATATCCGCCGCCACAGCTCGGCATTCCCGCCCGTGGCCATGGTATTCGTCGTGACGGCTTTTTCGGTGCCGAACACGAACAGATAATGCGGTCCGCCGGCTTTCGGGCCGGTTCCCGACAGGCGCTGACCGCCAAACGGCTGCACACCCACCACAGCGCCGACCATGTTGCGATTGACGTAAATGTTGCCGACGGGCGAACCGCGAACGATGGCGTCGACCCGCGTCCTGATCCGGCTGTGTATGCCCAGTGTCAGTCCATAGCCGGTCGACTGCGCTTCGCCGATCAAAGCCTCCAGGTCAGATGACCGATAGCGTATGACATGCAGAATGGGACCGAATGCTTCCCGGTCCAGTTGCCTGATCGACCGGATGCCGACCAAAGCGGGGGCAAAAAAGGTACCGCGACGACATGACTCATCCAGGGTGATGCGGTGAATCATCCATGCATCCGGGCCGATGCTCTGGAGGTGCCCGGCCAGCGCATCACGGGCCGGTGCATCGATAATCGGACCGACATCGGTGGCAAGCCTGGCCGGATCACCCACCTGCAATTCGTCCATCGCACCGCAAATCATTTCGATGGCCGGATCGGCAATCTCTTCCTGCAAATACAGCACCCGCAAGGCCGAGCACCGCTGGCCGGCGCTGATAAAGGCGGACTGAATCACATCGTCGCAGACCTGTTCGAGCAGCGCGGTCGAATCGACGAACATGACGTTCTGGCCGCCCGTCTCGGCGATCAACGGCACGACAGGACCGGGCCGATCGGCCAGCGACCGGTGAATCATTTTTGCCGTGTCTGTCGAGCCGGTAAATGCAACGCCGCAAACCTGCGGGTGAGTGGTCAGCATCGAACCGATCGTTTCCCCGTCGCCCGGCAGCAAATGCAACGCCTCCACGGGCACGCCCGCTGCGTGCAGCAACCTGACGGTCTCGAACGCAACCAGTGGCGTTTGCTCGGCAGGTTTTGCCAACACTGCATTTCCGGCTGCCAGGGCGGCGGCCACCTGCCCGGTGAAGATTGCCAGCGGAAAGTTCCACGGACTGATACAGGCAAAAGTCCCCCGCCCGTGCAGGCTCAACTCATTGCTTTCTCCGGTCGGACCGGGCAGCGATGTCGGTCCGGCGAAATGTCGACGTGCCTGGACGGCATAGTAACGGCAAAAATCGGCCGCTTCGCGAACCTCCGCCAGGCCATCGGGCAAACTCTTGCCCGCCTCGACGGACAACAGCGCCATGAGCCTGGAACGCTGGCCCTCGAGCAAATCCGCCGCGCGTTCCAGAATGCATGCACGGGCGTCTCCGCCCTGCTCATCCCATTCGTGGTGCGCCATGCCTGCCTGTTGCGCGGCATGATCGACATCGCTTGCCGTGGCCACGGTGACCTGACCGACGATGTGCTGCGTATCGGCCGGATTTCTTATCGCAACCGATGCCCCCTGCGATACCTGTCCGCCGACGACCGGCCCGGCGCTGACTGTGCCCGCCCGGTATGCGGACATGTCATGAACCAGATCCTCCACGACCTGCACGGAGCTCAGATCCAGCCCCCGGGAATTGCGACGCTCGCCCTGAAACAGATCCGCCGGCACCGGGATGGCCGGATGGCGCAGCGGCACGCAATGCTCAATGACTCCGACCGGATCGCGCACGACTTCGCACGCCGGCATCTGTTCATCCATGACACGATTGACGAACGATGTGTTGGCCCCGTTCTCGAGCAGGCGGCGCACCAGGTAGGCAAGCAGGTCTTCGTGTCCGCCCACCGGCGCATACACGCGAACCCGGGGAAGATCCGTATAAAATTCCCCCGCTACTTTATAGAGCAGCTCACCCATGCCATACAGGCGCTGGAATTCAAAGCCGCGAAACGCACCGGCCATGTCCATGACTGCGGCAATGGTGTGGGCATTGTGGGTCGCAAACTGGCTGTAAATGAACTCGTGGCTGGCGAGCATTGTCTCGGCACACACGAGGTAAGACAGGTCCGTGGCTGCCTTGCGGGTAAACACGGAAAAATCATCCAGTCCGCGTTCCTGGGCATGCTTGATCTCCGCGTCCCAATAAGCACCCTTGACCAGCCGCACCGCAAACCGCCGCCCCGTCTCTTTAGCCAATTCGGCCAGCCACTCGATCACGGGCCGGGCACGCTTTCCGTAGGCTTGTACGGCAATACCCAGCCCGCGCCAGTCCTGCAGGGCCGGATCGCGGGCCAGTTGTTCGAACAATTCCAGCGTCAGATCCAGCCGGTCCGCTTCCTCGGTGTCGATCGTCAGCCCCATGTCGTGGCCCGCGGCACGGCGAGCCAGTCCGAGCAACCGGTCTTTCAGTTCGACGAGTACCCGGTCACGCCGGGCGTATTCGAATCGCGGGTGCAGAGCCGACAGCTTGACCGACACCCCGGACCCGCCGATAACGTCCCGCACGGCATTTGCCTCGGCCACAGCCGCGATCGCCTGCTGATAAGACTCGAGATGCCGCCCGGCTGCCGACCCGGTTCGCGCGCCCTCGCCCAGCATATCGAAGGAGAAAAGCCCGTCCGGACCATACATCTTTCGGCCATGCGCCAGTGCCTCGTCGATGGTCTCTCCGAGCACGAATTCCTTGCCGAGAATACGCATCGCCTGCACCATCGCGGCGCGAATCACCGGCTTGCCCAACCGGCCGATCGCCTCTTTCAGCCGGCCGGCAATACTCCCGGCGCCCGATTCGTCGACGTCGATAACTCGCCCCGTCAACAGCAGTCCCCAGGTCGATGCATTGACCAGCAGGGAACTGGACTGCCACAGGTGTTCGGACCATTCGCCGGAGAGAATTTTCTCCTCGATCAGGGCGTCGGCCGTGTCCGGATCCGGAACGCGCAACAGCGCTTCGGCCAGGCACATCAAGGACACGCCTTCTTCATTGGACAGTCCGAACTGTTCCATGAAGGCATCGAGGTGACTTTTTTCCCGGGGCCGGGCACGGACCTGCTCGACGAGTTGCGCGGCTGTGGCTTCGATACGTTGCCTTGCCGCCGGATTCAGCTGCAGGGCTGCCAGCAGTTCCCGGACAACGCCCGCTTCGTCCGCCAGTTTGCACGTTACGATTTTCCGGCGTAAATCCATTTCCGTTCCCCGCCGCAAGAATAGGCGAGCCGGCAACGGCCTCGCCCCGGATTTCTCAAACGTCCTGTATATGCAGTACCAGCTTGCCCCGGGTATGGCCGCTTTCAGACAGCCTGTGCGCCTCTTGCGCTGCCTCCAGCGGCAGCGTCTGTAATTCCGGGACTCGAAACGTTCCGTTCTCATACAGGGTCATCAATCGAGCCAGGCTCTCGCCATCGGGACGGTGATGCAGAAATTCCGCCCTGATGCCTCGCGCCTCGATCTCCGGTGAATCGGGAGGTTCATTGTTCATGTAAGCGATGGCGCCGCCGGACCTGACAAGCCCGACAGCCGCCGCCGTGGTGCGATCGCTGAGCAGGGATTCGAGCACCATATCCAGGCCATCGGGTTGTTGCTCGCCAATGACGCTGACGTAGTCGCTGGTCCGGTAGTCGATCACGTAATCCGCACCCAGAGCGCGTACATAGTCGGCATTGGCGGCACTTGCGGTGGTATAAACGACCGCGCCCAGATGTTTGGCAATCTGGATCGCCACGCTGCCCAGGCCACCTGCACCGGCCTGTATCAGCACCGTTTGACCCGCTTGCAGGTGACCGAATTCCGCCAGGGCCTGCCATGCCGTGAGACTGACCAGTGGCAGCGCTGCAGCCGCACCGAACGAGAGTCGTTCGGGCTTGCTCGCGATTGCACTGGCACTGATCGGGGCGTATTCGGCATAAGTGCCATGTCCGATGGCCCAGGTAAACGCCAGTCCGACCACCGGGTTCCCTGTTTCCCATGTGCTGACGCTGGCGCCGACTTCAGCGATCGTTCCCGACAAGTCCCAGCCCGGCACCACCGGAAAGTTCCGGGTGATGTATTCCTGCAACTCTCCGGCGCGCAGACGTCGATCGATCGGGTTGACACCGGCCGCGGCCACTTTAACGAGCACTTCGTCGTCACCGAAACCGGGCACCGGCAACTGGCCGAAATGCAGCACATCCGGCGTGCCGTGTTCAGTATAGTAAACAGCCCTCACGCTCTTGCCTCCCGGGTCCATTCCCCCGGTCCATTCTCCACGGGCCCATCCCCGCTTCCATGGTAGCTCACGGGCGCTCCCTGCTCCACAACAGGGGGCTGAAAAACTTGCCTGACCCCGCACAGGGCACGGAGATGGCGCTGCGAGCCCGAAAGTTCGCAGCCGGCGGCAGACAGATGGCGACAGCGGCAAGCTGCAGCGAATCAATCAGTCAAATGAAGTGCCGATAGGGCCAATAATCCGTGCCTATGGGCAAACAGGCGGTGGTGTATGATCCTTTACAGATCAATATCTCAGGAGAACAGGGTGAGAGCGCTGGATTCGATGGACCTGTTTGACACGCGGTCCCTGCTGAGCGACGACGAACTGATGGTCGAACATTCAGTGGCACGTTTCGTCGACGAACAGGTGCTGCCCATTATCGGCGAGTGCTTCGAAACCGGCCGCATGCCTGCCGAACTCATCCCCGAAATAGCCGGTCTGGGCCTGCTCGGCATTACCATCGACGGCTACGATTGCGCGGGGCTGAACAATGTCTGCTACGGCCTGGCCTGCCAGCAACTCGAGCGGGGCGACAGCGCCTTGCGCAGCTTCGTATCCGTACAAAGCAGCCTGTGCATGTATCCGATTTATACTTACGGATCCGAAGAACAGAAAACCCGCTGGCTGCCGGCCATGGCCCACGGCGAGACCATCGGCTGTTTCGGACTGACCGAACCGCACGGCGGTTCCGATCCGGGCAATATGAAAACACACGCCCGGCGTGACGGCGACGACTGGATACTGAACGGCTCGAAAATGTGGATCACCAATGGCAGCATCGCCGATATTGCCATTGTCTGGGCAACGACCGAAGACGGCGTTTGCGGGTTCGTGGTAGAAAAAGGCACGCCTGGTTTCGAAGCGACGGACATCAAGCACAAGATGTCGTTACGCGCCTCGATCACGTCGTCTTTATTTTTCGATAACGTCCGGGTTCCGGACGATAACAGGTTGCCGGGCATCACCGGCCTGAAGGGGCCGTTGAGTTGCCTGACACAGGCACGCTACGGCATTACCTGGGGACCCATCGGTTCGGCACAGGCTTGCCTGCGCGAATTGATCGATTACACGGCCACGAGGAAACTGTTCGGTCGCCCCCTGGCGCAGACCCAGTCCATACAGGAGCGCCTGGCGGACATGGCGCGCCGGATCACGACCGCACAATTGCTGGCCTTGCAACTCGGACGCCTGAAGGACGCCGGCACGCTCCATCCGAGCCAGGTCTCCCTGGCCAAGTGGAACAATGTTCGCATGGCCCTGGATGTGGCCCGCGACTGCCGTGACATGCTGGGCGCCAGCGGCATTTCGACGGAGTTTTCGCCGATCCGGCATATGCTGAACCTGGAGAGCGTGATTACCTATGAGGGTACCGAGAATGTCCACAAGCTGATCATCGGCAAGGAGCTGACGGGTTTCAACGCCTTCTAGGAACCGCCCCGGTCCAGTAAGATACGGGGATGATCGAACATCCCGGCAAATTCCCGCACTTGATCGCCACTTGGGCCGTTGCCGTGGCACAGGCACTCGATGATATCGATCTCGACAGCAAGGCCATTTTTGCCGAAGCGGGCATCGACCTCGTTGCCGCCAGGGATCCGACGATGCGTTTCCCGGCGGCCAAGATGACCCGTGTCTACGATCTGGCCGAACAGATCAGCGGTAACCCGGCATTCGGACTTTCCATCGCCCGGTTTATTCATCCCACGACGCTGCATGCGCTGGGATATTCGCTGTTTGCGAGCCGGACAATGGAAACATTCTGCCGTCGGATCGTTCGCTACTTCCGGCTGGTCACCACCAATGCGATCAACCGGTTCGAAGAGACCGACGGCGATTTCCGCCTGATTATGATGCCGGCCACGGATCGCGCCTCTTTTGTTCCGCAGGATGCCTGGCTCGCCACCATCATGCTTTTTGGCCGCCATATTTACCGGCCGGATTTTGCTCCGCTCAGGGTTGGCCTGCGACGATCCGAACCACGAAGAAACAGGGAGGCGTTTACGGAATTTTTTCAGGCCCCGGTCGAATTCGGATGCGAGACCAACATGCTTGCATTCGACAAAGCGGACATGCAGGTCCAGTTGCCGGCAGCCAATGCCGAACTGGCCCGGCAAAACGACCAGGTCGTACTATCATTGCTTGCACGCATGGACCGCGACGACATTATCGCGCAGGTCCGGGCCCTGGTGGTCGACCTGTTGCCGTCCGGCGAGTGCTCCAAGGAAATCATCGCCGCACGCCTGAATATGAGCGAACGCACCCTGCAGGGGCGTCTGGCCCTGAAAAAAACCAGCTACCGCGATCTGCTGAACGAAACCCGCAAGGAACTGGCCGAGCAATACATCAGCCAGGGATTGCGCTCGTTCAGCGAAGTCACCTATTTGCTGGGTTTCTCCGATATCAGCAGTTTTTCACGTGCATTCCGAAACTGGACCGGCCTGTCGCCCAGCGTATACCGCGGCCGGTACCTGAAAAACAGCCAGCCGGACCATGGGTAAACATCCACCCGGCAGCCATAGCAGCATCAAGGTCCCGGTAAAAAGAGCCGATACCAGCCGGCACGCCGATGACAGCGACTGGCTGGTCATTGAAGAACCGCTCGAAATCCGGATTAATGACGGCGAGCAGTCACATAGCGTTTCCGTCACGATGAGAACGCCGGGGGCCGACTTCGACCTGACCGCCGGTTTTTTGCTGACGGAGGGGATTATCCGCAACGCAGCGGATATTCACAGCATGGGCTATACGACGGACCAGAACACCGAAAAACCGTCGCAAAATATTGTTGTCGTCAACCTGGCGCCCGGTGTCGATATCGATATCGGCAAGCTGCAACGAAACTTTTATGCCACCTCCTCGTGCGGCGTCTGCGGCAAGGCCTCTCTCGAGGCGCTGGCTTTCGAATCGTCTTATGAAGTCAACGGTGACCGGCTTGTTATCGATCCGGCGGCCCTCAATGCCCTGCCGGACAGGCTGGCCAGCGAACAGGCCACCTTTGCCCGGACCGGCGGCCTGCATGCGGCGGCGGTATTCGATGCGGAAGGCCGGATACTCGAAGTGCGCGAAGATATCGGCCGGCACAACGCCGTCGACAAACTGATCGGCGCCATGTTCCGGTCCAACCGCCTGCCCCTGTGGAACCTGGGTATCCTGACCAGCGGACGAACCAGTTTCGAAATCCTGCAAAAAGCCCGCATGGCCGGTTGCCCGATGGTCGCCGCTGTCGGCGCACCGTCGAGCCTGGCAGCCGAACTCGCGTGGGAGGTCGACATGACGCTGATCGGTTTTTTGCGCGACCAGCGATTCAATATATATACCGGGCCGGCACGTATCGGACCTGCTCCCGATCATTAACTGCAGGATAAGCTGAACATGTTCGCATCGATCGACGATCTCGAAACGCAGTTTTGCCGGCAAGGCTATATCGCCGACCGTCTGCTCCTGACCAGCATTTATCTTTCGGCCACGCTGGGCAAACCTGTTTTTCTCGAGGGAGAACCCGGCGTCGGCAAGACCGAAGTGGCCAAAGTCCTGGCCGCGATACTCGATACGGAACTGATCCGACTTCAGTGTTACGAAGGACTGGATGCCTACACGGCCCTGTACGAATGGAATTATCCGCGACAGATGCTCGAACTGCGCATGGAAGAAGCCCGCGGCATCGACAAGGCGACGATTGGCCGGGATATCTTTCGCGAAGAGTTTTTACTCAAGCGTCCGCTGTTACGCGCCATTCAAACCCGGGGCCCGCAGCCGCCGGTATTACTGATCGACGAGATCGACCGTTCGGACCATGAATTCGAGGCCTTCCTGCTTGAAATCCTGTCCGATTTCCAGATCACCATCCCGGAAATCGGTACCATCCGGCCAGACCACCCGCCGCTGGTCGTGCTGACCTCCAATCGCACCCGGGAAGTACACGATGCGCTGAAACGTCGCTGCCTGTATCACTGGATCGATTACCCGACCCTGGAAAAAGAAATCAGCATCGTCGAATCGCGCGTTCCGGATATCAAACAACGGTTATCCGGCCAGATTTGCCGTTTCATGCAGGCAATCCGGAACCGGGACTTTTTCAAACGTCCCGGCGTGGCCGAAACCATCGACTGGGCCCACGCCCTGCTGGCGCTGGGTGTCGAGGAACTGACGGAAGATACCGTCAATGCCACCCTGGGTTGTATTCTGAAATATAAGGACGATCTTGAAAAACTGCGTTACGAAGATCTGTCCCGCCTGATCGCAGATGCCGGTAACGCCGCATCCTGAACCGGTGACCCCGCCCGCCCCATCGATTCAGGCATCATCACCGATGAGCCTGCTCGAACATGTGGTGCGTTTCTCGAGAGAACTCGGCGCAGCCGGCATGCCCGTCAGCACTGCCGAGATGATCGATCTGTGCCGCTGTTTCACATACATCGATATCGGTAACAAGCTCGATTTTTACGCAGCCGCCCGGGCCAACCTGGTTTCCAGCCACGCAGATTTTCCCCGCTTCGATCGCGTGTTCGAGGCTTTCTGGCAGAAAACGGTCAGTACGCCCGTACACGAAACGAACAACGAAGACACCGACGAAGAAGATGCGTTGCGCAAGCGGTCGGCCGAGCGACAGCGCATACCCGACCACCTTGACGAGGACCCGGCCTTCGGCGAACGATCTGCCGCAACGATCGCCTACAGCCCGGACGAAATGCTGGCCAAAAGAGACCTGGGCAGCCTGAAGCCCGATGAATTGAAACAGGCGCGACGGCTCATGGTCAGGCTGCTCGCGATCATCGCCAATACCCGCAGCCGGCGGCGTGCCCCGGAACGCCACGGCCGTGATATCAATTTCCGCCGCATGCTCCGCCGCACGGCACTGGACGGACAGGATGCGTGCAAACTGCTCTACCGCCGGCGTCGGATTCGCAAAACCCGACTGATCCTGCTGTGCGATGTCAGCGGTTCGATGGAACGCTACAGCCGATTCCTGATCCAGTTCATCTGCGCCTTGCGGCACGAATTGCCCGACGTCGATATTGCCGTTTTCTCAACGCAACTGACCGTCATCACGCCGCTGATGACCAGGGCCGGAACCGACGACATATCCGGGCGCTTCGCCGAACGGGTCCCGGACTGGGCCGGCGGCACGGATATCGGCCAGTGCATCGCTGCGTTCAACCGGCACTTCGACGCACAAATGCGACGTTCCCGGACGCTGGTCGTCGTGCTGAGCGACGGCTGGGATCGTGGCGATGCCGATCAAATGCGCTCCGCCATCCGGGACTTGCGGCGCAATGCCCAGACACTGATCTGGTTGAATCCGCTGCTCGGCTTCGAAAACTATCAACCCTTGTGTCGCGGCATCCAGACCGCGCTGCCCCACCTGGATTACTTTCTGCCGGCACATAATCTGGAAAGCCTGGGGAAGCTGGTGGAACTGTTGCGGGAGATCTGGTGATCGGGGCGGACTGGACAGGGGTTTCTTTGTGCTTTCCCGGGTGGATTTAATCGCTGTTTCGCTCTTTCCCTGGACGGGCTTTTCCGACATTTATCCCTCGGAAACGCGCCTGAATTTTCTGCGTTCTCTCTAAGTACCCGCAAGGGGCGCTGACTGTTTCCGAGGGATAAATGTCGGAAAAGTCCTTGGACACGCCCGTGGTACGAAGACGGACGGTATTGAACGTGCAGTTTTCCTGTTACAGGGGAGCATGAAAAAGACCATACAGCATCGTGCCACCGGACTGTCGCGGTTTTTTGTGCCGATGACCCTTCGGAAACAGTCAGCGCCCCACCCCGATCATCCAAATTGACTGAGAATTCAGGCGCGTTTCAGAAGGGTCATCGGCACAAAAAACCGCCCGGGGAAAACGCAAAAACCATGACTAAACCCGCCAGGGAAAGCACAAAGAAACCCCTGTCCAGTCCGCCCCGATCACCCTACAACTTCCCCAGCCCGGCAAGAATTTTCTCCGGCGTGATCGGCAAATCCCGCACCCGGACCCCGACCGCATTGTAGATCGCATTGGCAATGGCCGGCGCCGGTACCGTGACGCAGGGTTCGGACAGGCTCTTGGCGCCGAACGGTCCGGTCGGTTCGTCTGATTCGATAAAGATGCTTTCGATTTTCGGCGGCATCTCGACGGCCGTAGGCATTTTGTAATCCAGAAAATCGCTCGACAAACACGCGCCGCTGTCGGGATCAAAGGCGAGATTCTCCATCAACGCATAACCCATGCCCTGCTGGAAACCTCCTTCCACCTGGCCTTCGGCACCGGCCGGATGGATCAACTTGCCCAGGTCGTGGGCAAACACGACCCTGAGTACGTCCACCTCGCCGGTCTGGGTATCAACTTCGACCTCGACGAATTCCACGGTTGCCGGCGAGGGATTGGCCGGCGGCGCCATGCTCGACAGCCCGATGATCGTGCCTTTCTCCGCCAGGTTGGTCGGTTGCGGTCCTTCGGCCGTCATGACGACGAACGGCGCCTCGGCGCGCGTAACGACATCGACTACGCTGACCTTTGCCTCCGGCGACCCTTTGACGCAGACCATGCCGTCGCGCACTTCCAGGTCCTCCGGGCTGGCCTCGAGCATTCCGCCGGCCACCTCCAGCAGTCTTTGCCTGGCTTCTCCGGCGGCCGCCTTGACCGCGTTACCCGACGAATAGGTCACGCGGCTGGCATGACTGGGCGCATCGAAGGGCACGGTATCGGTATCGGCATACGTCATGTGCACCTGGTCGGCCGCCAGGCCCAGCTCTTCGGCGGCAATCATGCACAGCGTCGTGATCTGACCCGAACCAAGATCCACGGCAGCCGTCGACAAATCGGCCGTGCCGTCACGATTCAGTTTTACGATGGCGCCGGAATGCTCGTAAATGTCCGGAAAGCCGACACAACCGCTGACCCAGATCGGCTGGCAACCCAGCCCGATGCCGCGTTTTTTAACGCCCGGGTCGCTGCCGGCCGGCTTCCGGTCGCTCCAGCCGATGCGTTCGGCGGCCTGTTGCAGGCACGCCTGAAACTGGTAACTGTCGAGCCTGGCCTGCGGATTGAACGGATGCGGATCGCCCTGCTTGTAGGCGTTTTTCAGGCGAAACTCGACCGGGTCAAAACCGAGTTCCTCGCAAATTTCGTCGATCTGCGACTCCACGGCGAACGCGCCCTGCGGCGAGCCGTAACCCCGGTAACCGCCACCGATCATGTTATTGGTGTAGACCGATTTGCCTTCCCAGTGCTGGTCCGCACACGGATAGGTCAGCAGAATACCGAACATGCCGTGCACGTTGATCACCTCGGCGCCATGCGTGGCGTGCGCGCCGCAATCCAGGATGCTTTCGGCATAGCGGGCGACAAACCGGCCGTCTTTCGAGATCCCGGTTTTCAGATACACCTTGATCGGGTTGCGGGTCGTCGTAATGAAATCTTCGTACCGGGTTTGCTCGATCCTGACCGGCCGGCCCGTTTTCAGGCTCAGCAGGGCCGCGATCGGTTCGATGTAGCCGATGTCCAGTTTTCCGCCGAAGCCGCCGCCGATATAGGCCGGCTTGATCACCTTGACCCTGCTTTCCGGCATGTCGAGCACGAAAGCCAGTTTTTCCCGCAGACCGAACAGATGCTGCATCGATGAATACACCGTCAGGTTGCCCCCGGTGTCGCTGTCGACCACACAGACCCGCGGTTCCATGTAACAGGTGTGCACGCGCTGGGTTTGATAGGTGCCCTCGAAAATATGGTCGGCCTTTGCAAAAGCCGCCTCGACATCACCGAAAGCGATGACCGGGTTGACCGCCACATTGTTCTCGGCGCCTTCGTGGAGCTGCGGGGCGCCGTCGGCCATCGCCGCGTCCGGATCGAAGACAGCCGGCAGTTCTTCGTACTCCACCTCGATCAGTTCCAGGGCCTGCTCGGCAATCCGGGCGGAGGTCGCAGCGACGGCTGCAACCGGCTGGCCGGCATAACGCACGGTGTCGCTCATGACCAGCATGTCCTGAACCATGCTCGGCGCCAGTGTCGGAACGAAATAGACCGGGCAGTATTTTCGTTGCGGCACATCTCCGGGCAGCAGGACAGCCTTGACGCCCGGCAGTTTCTCTGCCGCGCCGGCATCGATGTTGACGATCCGCGCATGCGGGTACGGACTGCGCAACAGTTTGGCATGCAGCATGCCGGGCAAAACGACATTCACCGGATACTGTTTACCGCCGGTTACCTTATCCAGCGCATCGGGACGCGGGACACTGTTGCCGAGGACATTCGTCTTTGTCATGGGGCCGTTCTCCCTCTTCCGGCTCTTCAGGCGCCGTTCGCTGCCGCCAGCTTGATGGCATCAACTATTTTCTGGTAGCCGGTACACCGGCACAGATTGCCGGCAATGGCGTGCCTGATCTGTTCTTCATCCGGATCGGACACCGCGGACAGAAGCTCGCGGGCCGCCATGATGGTGCCGCACGTGCAGTATCCGCACTGCACCGCGCCGGCATCGATAAAAGCCTGCTGCAACGGATCGAGCCGGCCGTTTTCGGCAAGCCCTTCTATCGTCACCACCGGTTTGTCCTGCACGGACAGCGCATAGACCATGCACGAATAGACGGCTTTGCCGTCCACGTGGACAGTACAACAGCCGCATCCTCCCGAGTCACAGCCTTTTTTGGTTCCGATCAGGCCCAGTTCTTCCCTGAGCACCTGCAACAGGCTGGCCTGGGGCGCGACAGCCAGTTCATGAATCTCGCCGTTGATGTCAAGGCTGATCAGCTGTTTCACAATCCGTTTCTCCTCAATTCAGGCGGTCGACCGCACGCTGCAAAGCACGCTCGGTCAGCACGCCGGCCATGGCAGAGCGGTATTCGGCCGATGCCCGGTGATCCGCCATCGGCGAAATATCCGCCTGCACGGCCTGTCCGGCCTCCTTGAGTATCTCCCCGGTCAGCTTGCGGCCCTCGAGCAATTTCTCGGCTGCGGCCGAACGCAGCGGTGTCTCATTGACACCGCCACCGAGCGCCACGCGGGCAAAATGGCAAACGCCCTGCCGGTCGACGCCAATCTGTGCCGCCACATTGACAATGGCCAGATCGTTGGCATTGGATTCGAGCTTGATGAAAGCGCCGGCGGAGCCGGGCGCGGGTTGCGGAAGCACCAGACCGGTCAGAAATTCATCTTTTCCCAGCGTACTTTCGAATAAACCCGCGGAAAAATCCTCGAGGTCGATGTCCCTGGACCCGGCGCTGCCTTGTGCCGTGACTTTGCCGCCGAGCGCCAGGCAAGCCGTCGGCAAATCGAAATACGGACAAACCGCGGCAATATTGCCGCCGACCGTTGCCGCATTCATGATTTGCACGGGGGGATAATGCAGTGCATCTTTGACGGCGCCCAAGCCGGGATCGGACTGTACGTCCGGCGCACTCGCCAGGTCCGCAAGCCGGACCATGGCCCCGATCTGTAACCCGTCGGGACCCGCCACGATATCGGCCAGGCCGAGATTCTGAATATCGATAAAGACATCGATACCGGCCAGCAGATCCCGTGCGGCCAGGCCGTGAACAAAGCTTCCGCCTGCCAGGATCATGGCGCTTTCGCCATGTTCGCGCAGCAACTCGACCACTTCCGTGCCGCTGCCCGGCAAGAAATAATTCTCCAAAGTCGTGAGTGTCACGGTCTTCCTCCCAGAACAACCGACGCCAACCGATCAGAACGATTAATCGTCATTACCCACGGCGCGTGCGCGCCAACCGGAGCATGAGTTCGATCAGACTACCATGTTTGCAGCAGACCCCAAATATGCAAAATGAGCGGGAAATTTGATGAAAAAAGCCGGTACTCGCGCCAGCCGCACCCTGATTGCCGTGGCGACGCACACAAATTTCCGTAGCCTGACCGGGATCCCGGCGGTGACGATCCGGCGCATACGGGAAAAAGCCCTCGTGACACAGACGCCGGACCCTGTTTAAGCAGAATTCTCTATACCGTCGAGATAAAACTTCAGGAGTCAGGCGGCCAGCAGTTCATCGCGCTGTTTGCCCGGCGCAACCAGGCGTATCGCCGCGGCCGCAAGCAGGAGAATCATTTGCACGACCCCGATCACGACGAACGGCGCCCACGGCCCCCAGGTATCGAACCAGGCGCCGCCCCCTTTGGTAAAAATCATGATACCGATCGAACCGCACAAGCCGTTCATGGCCATGATCGCACCGCGTTCGGGCACCGGCGCTTCCTGGCCGAGCAATGCCGTTGATGCCATCATGACACTGGAGGTACCGATCGTCAGAACGGAGAAAGCCGGCATCATGGCAAAATCGAGCGGCGATGTGATCCAGCCCATCGACAGATAGCCGGTTCCGGCGAAGGCCAGCGCAATGACCACGGCCGTGACACGATTAATGCGGTCCATCAGCCAGCCAAACAGCGGTTGCCAGACAATGCCGATTATCAGCATGATGCCCAGAACCAGGCCGAAACGCGCCATCGCCTCCCCGGTACTCAGCTTCCACATCGGGCCGTCCTGAATGGCCCACAGGGACAAAAACAAACCCTTGATGACAACGTCGCCCCGTGCCGTGAAGGCCAGTGCATAAGCCAGTGAAATCCGTGGATTGAGCATTGCCCGGGCGCCGCTGCCGAACAGGACCCGCAGGCTGGCCTTCGAATCCGGGGCAACCACGACGCCTCCTTTCAATCCGATCCGGAAGATCCCCGCGGACATAAAGCAGATAATGGCCGCAAACACGAACACGGCATGACCGGCGGAAACCGCGTCCATGCCCCGCGCCTGGAGAATCGGCGGCAATTGCCCCAGGCCCAGCGCAATGAACAACACGCCGAGTACATTCATCAGGGAGCTGAAGCCGATCATCTTTCCGCGCGACCGTTCGGCGGGATAATCGTTCATCAGGGCGCCGATCATTGCCGCCGTCGCCGCGACCCCGGCGCCGTATACGCAACGATAGAACAACAACTGTGCTGCCGAAGTCGCAAACGAATAGAGCGCATAAGCCACGCCGATGATCACAATACCCGTGATCAGGACCGGCCGGCGGCCGATTCGATCCGACAGGATGCCAAACGGATTGACCAGAAGGATCACCACGATTTCCGACCAGAACCCGAGATCGCCGGTCAGTCCGCCCTGCTCCGCCACCGGGATATGCAGATGTTCGGTCAGGATATAACCCGACAGGAAACTCATGCCGGTCAGCATGCCGATGGTCACGAACGACGCATAGAAGTTCGTCATGACATTGAAGCGCGTGACGCCGGGCGCCAGCCAGAGTGGTCCGAAACGGTTTGAAGATGGCGTTTGCACGAGCCGAGTATACCGGACGTATTTCAGCCGCTATAACGGCCCGATGTATCTGTCCGTGACCGTTTTGCCGGGTATCCGGACGTTGTTCGTTACTCTCGAAGAAAGAAAACAATCAATCATGCATAATCCCGCGGATGGCGGGACGAAAATGCTGCTTTTATCCGCACCCTTCACTAACAACCGATACGGAAAACCAATGATGCTTGCGACGATGATGACCACCGCCCTGATCGGGCTTGCAACAGCCGCGATACCCGACAGCCGGGCGCTGCATGACTCGCTGTTCACGGTCGATACCCATGTCGACGTGTTGCGCATCGGGGAAGCGAAAGACAAGGACTACCTGTCACAGCCGGATGTGCAGGTCGATATCGTCAAGATGGAAAAAGGGGGCCTGGATGCCGCTTTCTTCATTTTATTCTCGACCCAGGGTGAACTGACCCCGGAAGGTTACAAAAAGGCGCAACAGGAAGCGCAAGACCGTTACGCGACGATTCGCAGAATGCTGGACCGCCACCCCGACCGGATTGAACTGGCCCGCAGTGTCGAAGAAGCGCGCAGAATTCATAACGCAGGAAAGCTGGTGGCTTTTCTCGGCATGGAAAACGGTAATCCGCTCGCCCGGGACCCGGCGAACCTCAAACACTATTACGATCTCGGTGTCAGGTATCTGGGCCTCATGCACATGGGCCACAATGATCTGGGCGATTCGGCCGATCCGAATCGCGCCAGACATGAACCGGAAAAGCTGCATGGCGGGCTGACGGATCAGGGCCGCGCCGTCGTGGCCGAAGCCAATCGCCTCGGCATCATGGTCGACGTCTCGCACGCCCAGCGGGACACGGCCATCGAGATGGCACGTGTCTCCAAAGCACCCGTCATCGCCTCGCATTCGGCCGTGCGCGCACTGAACGACATTACGCGGAACATGGATGACGACCAGCTGCGGGCCGTCAAGGGATCGGGCGGTGTCGTGCAGATCGTCGCCTTCAACAGTCATTTGAAAAAATCTCCGCCGCAAAGAATGCCGGCCATCATCAAACTGGCCAAAGAAGTCGGTCTGACCGCCGGCAACCATGATCCCGATACATTGCCACCGGCAATGCGCGAGAAATACCTGGCCGAACGCGCCAAAATCGACGCGCAATGGCCCAAAGCAACGGCAACTGTCGCCGATTTTGTGGACCACATCGACTATGCCGTGAAGCTCATCGGCATCGACCACGTCGGCATCGCGTCGGATTTCGGCGGCGGCGGCGGCATCGAGGGCTGGCGCGATGCATCAGAGACGCCGAATGTGACGCGCGAACTGATCAAACGCGGATACAGCGAGGCAGACATTCGCAAACTCTGGGGCGAAAACCTGTTGCGCGTCATGTCCGAAGTCCAGCGGCTTGCCGGAAATTAACGCAGAAACCGCTCCGGTCAGCGCCAGCGAGCGAATCCAGGCGCTGGACACCACGCGCGGTTTTGCCGTGCTCGGCATCCTGCTGATGAACATCTGGTCGTTTGCCGGGCCGCACGAAATCTCCGAATACCCGATCAGCGCCATCGACTGGGGCGGTGCGCCGTTGCAGACCTGGGCGGTGATGCACACGCTGTTCGAGGGCAGCCAGCGGGCGCTTTTTTCAATGCTGTTCGGCGCCGGCATGCTGCTGATGGTGACCCGGCTGCAGAAGAGCGCACCCGGCGCACCGATCGGCAGAATCTACTACCGCAGAATCTTCCTGTTGATGGTATTTGGCCTGTTCGACGCGTTCGTATTGCTGTGGCCCGCTGATATTCTGCTGATCTACGGCCTGTGCGGGCTGGTTTTGTATCCGCTGCGCCGCCTGGGCGCGCGCCCGCTGTTGTTGCTGGTCATTGTTGTCTTTGCGATTCCGGCAACGCTGCGCACCCTCGACTGGCGCGAATCGATCCCGATACAACGACAATACCGTCAGCTGCAGACCGATTCGGCTGCCGCGCAGCTCGACGAAACGACAGCGGAAAAAATGAAAGCCTGGGCGGCCAGAGAGCAACGCGCGCATCCCGACCTCTCTGCCCCGAAGATTCGCGAATCCATCCGCATCAACAGCAGCGGCGAACTCGGCGAGTTTGTCGTCGAACGCCTGAAGACCAGCCTGATATTGCAGATCGTCGTCGGGCTCAAGTCATGGGTCCTCGATGCGCTCGGTGCCATGCTGCTCGGCATGGCGCTGTTTCGTGCCGGCGTGCTGACCCTGCAGGCGCCGCGCAGCACTTATGTATGGCTGGTCGTACTCGGTTATGGCATCGGCCTGCCGCTGGCGGCATGGGAAACGAGCGCGATGATCGCTGCCGATTTCGATCCGCTTCTCAAGCTGCGCAACCTGATCCATTACGACGTGCGGCGACTTGCCGTCGGACTCGGGCACCTCGGCGCCATTCTGTTGTTTTGCCGGACCTGGCCCGGCAGCATGGTGGCGAAAAGGTTGGCCGCGGTCGGGCGCATGGCGCTGTCGAACTACCTCGGTCAATCAATCTTGGGCGGCCTGATTTTTTATACGGTCGGCTTCGGACTGTACGGGCGGTTTACCGGTTACTACCTGTATGTTGTCGTCGCCGGAATCTGGGTGGTGGAAATTCTTTTCAGCAACTGGTGGCTGAGTCGTTATCGTTTTGGTCCGTTTGAGTGGGTGTGGCGATCGTTGACGTACGGGAAGAGGCAGGCTTTGCGGCGCTGACTGTTTCACCCCAAGGGTTCAGCGATGTTTACCCGGGTTCCAGCCGGAATCGCCCAGCCACTGCTCCGCCGATTCGGCCGCCGGTGTCTCCAGCGTCGTCGCCATGCTGTCATTCCAGCGATTCAGGAACCCGAACAATCCGATAACTCCCAGGATCTCGACGATTTCACCCTCGTCCCAGTGCGTCCGCAACCGCTCGGCGAGGCGGTCGTCCACGCCGTTGGGAATCGTCGCAGCAGCGACGGAAAAATCCAGTGCCGCACGTTCGGCATCGCTGAACGCCGGGTGGGACCGGTATTCCCAGATGTGTTCGAGCTGCTCGCGTTCCGCGCCATATCGCTCGGCCGCACGGATGGTATGCGCCTGGCAATAACGACAACCTGCCGCATGGCTGGCCACATATCCGATCAACCGCTTGAGCGAACTCGTCACCCGGCCGTGGTTTTCCATCACGGCCGTATTGAGCCCGATGAAAGCCCGGGCCATTGCCGGGCGCAATTGCATCGTCAAAACACTGTTCGGGCAAAAACCCAGGGTTTCATTAAAAAACTTTGCCAGTTCGCGGACCTGTGCATCGGTATCCGCAGGCAAGGGGTCGATCAAGGGCACGCCATTCTCCCTGCTGCTCAATCCGGAAGATATTGATCGAGATCGTATTGCCCGATCCCCGGGATATCCGGGCGCTGTAAAGCTGCGCGCAGCGCCAGCGGTGACGTCGCGTCGAAGCCGAGCCGCGTTACCGCAGCGCCCCGGCCCGTGCGGTCCTCGGTGGCGCTGAATTGACCGGCATGGATCATGCGGCTGGCAATCGCCCATTCGACGTCCTGAATATCATGAATATTGACATCGGTATCGACGATCACGATTCGCTGCATCAGGATGGTCATCGGAAACCGGCCGATCCGCATCGCGAAGATATCATCGATGACAGCGCCCGGCTGGTCGTCGGCGGTTTTGTCGACCGAGACAATGACCTGCGCACGCATGCCGGTTCGCCGCGGCGTCATGTCGACACAAATGTCCTTGACGATCGGATGACGGACCTGCAATTGCTCCAGGATGGCCGTTCGCAGGCGATAACCCATCATGCGTCCCAGTGCATTGTGTTCCCGCCCCATGCCGGCCATGATCACGTGGAATATCGCATCGCGGCGGTGTGTGATCGCATCGATCGTCGCCACCGGTGACGAAGTCTTGCCGTACTGGTCTCCGTATTCTCCCATCGTATTGTCGATCCAGTTCTCCAGGTCGACCGTCACCTCGATGATGCACTCCGCGTCGGCCGGCACGAGGATATCGCTGGTCCGGCACCGGATCATCTGGATCGGCGCGCGTTGCAGCGCACCGGCAACATCGACGTCGGCAAGCCCGGCCGGCAGGTCGCAGGCCGCAGCAATCTGCAATGCCGGCGCCGCGCCGATGGCAACGGCCATTTGCAGCTTTGTGCCACGTTCCCGGTGCAGGTCATAGATCCTGCGCAGGTCGCTGGTCGGCCCGGTGCTGACGGACACCCGCCGTCGATCGATGATCGGCACGCGATAAAAACCGACATTCTGCGTGCCGGTCTCCGGATCTATCGCAAACCCGAGGCCGGCAGAAATGAACCGGTGTGAATCGCCGCTGAAAAACAGCGGCGCCGGCAACGATGCCGTATCGATCGCATCGCCGCCGATGACGACTTCGCCTGCCGGACCGGTTTGACCGACGGTTGCCGCCAGCGGCGCGGCAACGGCATCGGCGACAAACTGTTCCAGTGCATTCGGCGCATCGAACCGGTCGGCTGGCAGGTCCAGACCGAGCGCCCAGCGCTGAACACTGGTCAGTACGCTGCCGACGACCGGAAATTCCAACCCGGCAACCTGCTCGAACCAGCACGCCTTGCCGCGCCGTTCGGCCTGCGACAGCAACGCCGGCAACTCGTATACGGGATCTACCTCTTTGCGAACCCGCAGCATGTCGCCGCGTGCATCCAGTGCGGCAACCAGTTCTCGAAAAATCAATAAAAACTCCTTGCCCGGGCCGGGCGAAAGATCTTTGAGCCACCGCCCGCCACAGACATCCGCTGCCAGTTGTGGATGAATAGCGTATAAACTAGCGCAATCACTGCCCCTTTACACATTTTTATCCACCGGGAACCGGCCCTCGGCACACGGCAATGAACCGCAATCCAAAGACGCCAAATCGCACTGGAGCAAAGCATGGGCTGGAATGACTGGGTGCTGGAACATGAAATTCCCGTCCGCCTGGGGTTTTTCTTCGGCGTCTTCGCCATTATCGCCATCTGGGAAATCGCCTCTCCCCGTCGGGAATTGACACTCTCCCGGCCGGTGCGCTGGGGCAATAACCTGATGCTGGTATTCCTCAACAGCCTGGTGTTGAGACTGATTTTTCCCGTTGCCGCGGCAGGCGTCGCCTTCCTTGCCCGGCAACACGGCTGGGGTCTCCTCAATATCTACGCCGTCCCTTTTCCCCAGGCGACGATCCTGGCGGTCATCGTCATGGATGGCGCGATCTACCTGCAGCACGTGATGTTCCACGCGGTACCCGTCCTGTGGCGACTGCACCGGGTACACCATGCCGACCCGGACTACGATGTCACCACCGGCGCCCGCTTTCACCCGATGGAGATCGTCCTGTCCATGCTGATCAAATTCGCCACGATCCTGGTGCTGGGACCACCGGTCATCGCAACCGTCATCTTCGAAGTACTGCTCAATGCCACGGCGATGTTTAATCACGGCAATATCAAACTGCCCCCCGGTATCGACCGGATACTGCGTCTGTTCGTCGTAACGCCGGACATGCACCGGGTCCATCACTCGGTAGAAGACGACGAGACCAACAGCAATTTCGGCTTCAGCCTCCCGTGGTGGGACCGGTTGTTCGGCACCTACCGCAACCAGCCCCGCGCCGGTCATGCGGGCATGACGATCGGCATCCACAAATTCCGTGAACCCGAACAAGTGACCTGGCTACCGGGGATGCTGACCCTGCCGTTCAAAGGCGAGATCAGCGACTATGCCATCAACCGGCGTCACTGGGATGAAGATCGACGGGAGTAATCGCCGGCTTCGGTTGCCCCCAGTTCGGTTCGTCTTCGAGCAACCGGCGACGGACCGGTACGGCGAAGCGGGCATAACCGGCTGCATTGAGGTGGGCACCGTCACGCCTGAGCAACTCCGGGTCGACGCGACCCTGCGCATTGAGAATGCCGGCACTGGCATCGATGTAATACAGCCGTTCTCCCTGTGCCATGAAATCGCGCACCAGCCGGTTCAGGGCGATGGCCCTGCGCTGATCTTCGGAACCGTCGTTCGATGCCGTCAGCGCCAGAAAGTAGATCGGGGGATCGGGCAGCTTCGCACGAATATGTGCGATCAGTTTCTTGTAAGTTTCGAAAACCACCGGCGCCTCCTTCGGCACATTTCCGAGCCCGCTGGTGATGTCGTTTCCGCCGATATTGATGACAATGGCCCGGGGTTTGTACGGCGTGATAATCCGGTCCGCATAAAACAGCAGGTCATTGACCTTGGCGCCGCCGAAACCGCGGCGAATCACGACCAGCGGCCGCATGTGCGCCTGGAGATCGTCCCAGTACCGGATGTTGGAATGGCCCACGAACAGCACGGCATTTTCCGGGGGCGCCTGACGCTGATCCTGGGCCGTAAATGCATCGATATCCCGGGCATAAACGGCGGGATCCTCGCTGTCCATTTTCCAAAACTCATAGAACATCGGGCCGGTAAAGTAGCCGGCCAGGGCAATGAACAGGATGAAAATAATCAGAATGGTGCGTTTCATCGTCTTGAATCACCGCAGCGTGCTGCCGCCTGAATCTCCTTAGTGACTCACGGGTTTTCTGAACAGCAGCGTAAAACGATCCGTGTTGCCGGTCACCGTTTTGCGCCCGACCTCGTAACGCAGCTCATCATCCGGGCGATAATGCAGATCACTGAAATCCACCAGTTTGAAACCCGCTGCCTGGATTTCCCGAATCATCCTGACCGGATCCATGCGCCGCCAGTTCTCGGCCGTATCCGGCTCGTTATGCCGGCGCGTGTGATCGACAACGCCATAGAGTCCGCCCGGCTTCAGCGCATCGAACACGGCCTGGTTGATATGCGCGCGAGCCGCCGGCAGAAAATTATGCAGGTTGCGGAAGGTCAGCACCAGGTCCACATCCTTGATGCCGAGGCTGAATGCATCGAGATCGAATTGACCGATGATGTCGGTCGGCTTGAATTTCACCTTCAACGGCAGGATTTTGACCTTTGAAAGTTCGTCGTATTTTTTTAGCAGGGAACCGATCCGACGGGTACCGAGCGCCACATAGAAATCACCCTTGTCGGCCAGGACCGGGGCAATGATCTTGGTGTACCAGCCACAGCCCAGCACCAGTTCGACCACGCGCATATCGTCCTTCAGACCCAGAAATTCCAGCGTCTGGCGCGGCTTGCGGTTGGCGTCGCGCTCGCGTTCGGCCGGCGTTCGAATATCGCTGTCGACGGCCCGCTGAATTTTCCTGCCCATCGGGCTCAGCGACGGCGGGCCGAACTGGGCGTGGGCCACGGAAACGCAGACACTCAGGATGACGGCGCCAAGAAGCTTTTGCATGGTCATGATTCCTCCACTGGAATGGGATCTTATTGTCGTGAGCGACGAGTCAGTGTACTGTTTTCTGCAACTTTGAGGCAGCCCTGAATACCATCGCATCGATCGGCGAAATTGCGGGGTGCTTCTCCGGGGGGGCATACAACCGTAAAGATCGCGACAAACATTGTCCGAAAATCCGGCCAAGCCCCTGTCGTACAAGTAAAAAAACAGGAGAGCAGCTTTTGAAACCGATCCTCGTCCTGCGCAGCACGCGCGCACTCCGGCACGGCCTGCTCGCGATGCTGGCCCTCATCGCCGGGGCACATGCCGAAGCGCCGCGCATCTTCGCCATCACCGATGTACGCATCGTCCCTGCGCCCGGCCAGGTCATCGACCACGGCACCGTCGTGCTGCGCGACGGACTGATCGAGGCGGTGGGCAGGCATGTCGATGCGCCCGACGACGCGTGGATTATCGCCGGCCAGGATGACTGGACCGTCTATCCGGCCTTTATCGACGCCGCTTCGAGCGTGGGGCTGAAAAGCGAACCGGCCGGCGGACCGCCGGGCCGGCCCAAAAGCCCGGATAACCAGCAACGACCGGGCTCACCCAACGAACTGGACGCGGTTCATCCCGAACGGGCCGTCGTGGATCGACTCACCCTCAATCACGCCGGGGTGGACCGGTATCGCAAGCTCGGCTTTGCCGTTGTACAGATACTGCCGGCCACCGGAGTGTTCCGCGGCGAATCGGCCGTCATTCTGCTGCGCGATGCGCCGGCGCGGGAACTGATCCTCGCGGACCGGAAGAACCAGGTCATCGCACTGGAAACCTCCAGTTTCATGGCCCGCAAATATCCGTCATCCACGCTGGGCGCCGTGGCCACCGTACGCCAGACATTGCTCGATGCCCGCCGTCAACGGGTCTGGACGGAGCGTTATGCAGCCAACCCGGCAGGCATGCGCCACCCGGAATACCGCGCATCCGACGCACCGTTGCTGGCCCTGCTGCGCGGTGAGCAACAGGTGGTTTTCGTTTCCCTGAGAGCACTCGACCCGGGGCGTTTCCATGCGCTGACCACCGAGTTCGATCTGCACGCGATGACCGTGGCCGCGGGACTCGCAGATCGTCCGGACAGCCTGCGGGCGGCCGGCATGCCGGTCCTGTTGCCTCTGTCGTTGCCGGACAAACCGGAATTGAGCAAGGCGGACGATGCACTGGAAATCACCTTGCAGGAAATGCAGGCTTCGGTTCGCGCGCCCGGTCTGCCGGCGGCGTTGGCGCAAGCCGGCGTGGAATTCGCATTCGTGACCGCCGGCATGAAAAGCGCCCGGGATTTTTCCGGGAACCTCGCCGCGGTGGTCGAGGCCGGACTCCCGCCGGAACAGGCGCTGGCGGCGGTGACGACTGTCCCGGCCCGGCTGCTCGGCATGGAACGTATGCTGGGCACGATCGAGCCGGGCAAGCAGGCCAATCTGCTGATCGTTCAGGGTGAGCTGTTCACGGCCAGACCTGTTTTTCGTCACCTGTTCGTGGATGGCTACCATGAGAAAATCAAGGCAGAAAAAACCATCGGCGATCCGACGGCCGTTGTCGATCCGCGCGGCACATGGGAAGTGACCTCCGAGGTGATGGGCCGCCGTTCGGGATCGACCTGGGAGATAACCGGCAGCAAGGATAATTATCGCGGGTCCAGTGAAAGCAGCCGGGCCGGCAAACATCCGTTCAAGAGCGTCGAGCTTCGGGGTAATGCGCTGACGGTGGTCAGAGAAACGCCCCGCGGCATCGTCGACATCACCGTGGTCGTCAGCGAAGCGTCCTTTACCGGCGAAACCACGCTGGAATCGCCGCGCGGCTCGGTCAAGATGAAAATCGAAGGGCGTCGTATCGCCGGACCGGAGAATAACGAACAATGAATCACACAGACTTCACCTTTCGCGCGCTGGCCTGCCTGTGCCTTGCCGTCACCGCACTCGCTCCGGCCCATGCCGGGATGAACCTCGACCAGGCTTTGCGCACCGAGCCTTATCCGCTGCCCGAAACCACACCCGATCGTGTGCTGATTCGCCATGCGACGGTCTGGACGGAAGAAGAGGACGGCATCCTGGAAGATACCGACCTGTTACTCGACCAGGGCCGTATTGCGGCAATCGGGACCAATCTGCCGGCGCCGAAGCACGCGCTGGTGATCGACGCCACCGGCAAACACGTGACGCCGGGCATCGTCGATGCGCACAGTCACAGCGCCACCGAAGATCTCAACGTCAACGAGGGTGTCAACAGCGTCAGCGCCGAAGTGCGGATTCGCGACATCCTCGACCCGCGTTCCGCGGATATCTACAAGCAACTGGCCGGCGGCGTCACGACGATTCATGTGTTGCACGGTTCGGCCAATGCCATCGGCGGGCAGAATGCCATCATTAAATTGCGCTGGGGCGTATCGACACCCGATGAACTCCTGTTCAGGGACGCTCCGCCCACGATCAAATTTGCACTCGGTGAAAACCCGAAACAGTCAGGATTCGCCGGGTTTGGACCCGGGCGGAAAGCGCGTTACCCGGCCACCCGCATGGGTGTATCGGCGGTGATTCGCACGAGTTTCGAGCGGGCGGCTCAATACCGTGCCGAATGGAGTCGCTACGATTCGTTGTCGAAGCGCCGGCAACGCCGTGAAGTGCCGCCGCGACGGGACCTGCAGCTCGAAGCGCTGAGCGAAGTTCTCGATGGCAAGCGTTTCGTGCATACGCACGCGTATCGTGCGGATGAAATTCTGATGCTGATGCGCCTGTCCGACGAAGTCGGCTTCAAGGTCAACACGTTTCATCACGTGCTGGAAGGCTATAAGGTGGCCGACGAAATGGCCGCCTACGGCGCCAGCGGTTCCACATTTTCGGACTGGTGGAGCTACAAAATGGAAGCGTATGAGGCCATTGCGTATAACGCTGCACTGATGGCGCAGCGCGGCGTGCTGACCAGCCTGAATTCGGACGATGCCAACCTCGCCCGCCGGCTCAATTACGAGGCGGCAAAAATGCTTCGCTACGGTAATTTGCAACCTGAAGCAGCCCTGGCCATGGTCACGATCAACCCGGCCCGCCAGCTGCACATCGAAGCGCACGTCGGCTCGCTGGCCGTCGGCAAAGATGCCGATCTGGTGATCTGGAACGGCGATCCGCTGAGTGTCTACAGCATGGCCGAAACGACCATCGTCGACGGCCAGGTCCGCTTCAGCCAGGCAGCCGACCGGGCGCATCGCCGGCAGGTCACCGAAGCGCGCAAACTGCTGATTGCCAGAATCAATGGCAAGGCGGCAACTGCCAACCACGAACGAACCGGTGACACGGCCGCAGCACAGAATCCGCCCGCGCCGCAGGCTGCCTATCACCTCTCCCCGGAAGCACCAACGCAACCGGTTGCCATTATCGGCGCAACCATACACACGATGGCCGGCAAAACGATTACCAACGGCGTGGTCGTTTTCGAAAAAGGCCGCATCACTGCGGTCGGCGCCGCCGACACGCCGGTACCGGCCGGGGCTGAACGCATCGATGCCGGCGGCAAGCATCTGTGGCCGGGCATGATCCACGCCAACACCGTGATGGGCATCAGCGAGATCGACAGCGTGGCAGGCTCCGTGGACGTGGCCGAGACCGGCGACGTCAATGCCGATGCGGACGTGTCGGTGGCTGTCAATGCGTCCAGCGAACATTTCCCGGTGGCGCGATCCGGCGGCATCACGCATGTCGTGGTCGTACCGCACGGCGGCATGGTGGCGGGTACCAGCGCGGTCATGCGCACCGATGGCTGGACGTGGGAAGAAATGGCCGCCGTGCGTAACCAGTCACTGGTTGTGCGCTGGCCCGACGCGATTCCCTCGCGTTACGCAGCGCTGCTCGGCCCGCCGAAAAGCCTGGCCGACCGCAAGAAAGAATCGGATGAACTGATCGACAAGCTGGACGAACTGATGGATGCAGCCCTGGCCTATGGCAAGGCGGTCAGCAAAGCCGGACACAATGGCCGGCCGGTGGAATTCGATCCCCAGCTCGATGCATTACAACCGGTGGTTAACGGCAAACGACCGCTGTGGGTGTCGGCCTCGGAAAAATATGCCATCGAGTCCGCGGTGAACTGGGCGGCCTCGCGCAAACTGCGCATCGTGATCACCGGTGCCAAAGATGCCTACCTGGTCACCGACCTGCTGGCCCGTCACCATGTGCCGGTCGTGCTGCCCGGCATTGCCGGCGATCCGCCGCGTGCAGACGACCCGTATGACGTGCTGTATTCGCTGCCGGCAAAACTGGAAGAAGCCGGTGTGACTTTTGCGATTGCCAGCGGCACGCGCCCCGGCGGATCGGCCAATGCGCGTCACCTCGCGTTGTTTGCCGGTATTGCCGCAGCGCACGGACTGGACCGTGAAGCGGCATACCGGTCCGTCACCCTCTATCCGGCGCAAATCCTCGGGCTGGACCATGTACTGGGCTCCATTGAACCGGACAAAAGCGCGAGTTTCGTGCTGACCGACGGCGACCTGCTCGAACCGGGTACCCACATCGAGCAGGTGTGGATCGACGGCGTCAAACCGTCGATGGACGATGTGCAAAAAGCGGCCTGGCGCAAATGGGCTGCGAGACCGCAACGCAGTTTCGAACCATAAGCCATGCCGGAACCGGGGAGCTCTGCCGTCCCCGGCCATTGCGCCGGATCACGACGCGGCACACAACCGGAAAAACGGTAACAGGCCGATGCATGGCGCCGTCCGGGCCGAATCGGCTTCGAGTTGGCGAAACTGTGGGTCCCGTCACATCGTCAGACCGGCCTGGTCGCCATTTCGCCATTAAGTCAACTCGACTGGCGGCCGATAACAATCCTGTAGTGATTTGATTCACGTTCCACTCCCGGATTGACAATGATGAACACGACCGTTTCGCCGGCCAGCGGCCTGCAACCCCGGATTCCCCCGACGACAGTCGCCACACCGGTGATCGAGTCACACGATCAGGCGCCTGCCACACATCCCGAAACGGAGCAGACCGGTGTCTCACCATTTGACATCACCCGTGCGTTGCGTCTCCTGACGAGCCAGGTGTTCCGGTCACTGGCACAGCAACTCGGTGCAAGTCCTTCGGTTGCCGAGGATCTGGGGTTCGCGCCGCCGGACAATCCGGACGCTGCCGGCACCCAGCTGGCCGGCGCACTCCGGGGATTCGTCGGGACACAGTCACCGACTCCGGAAACGGCCGCGCCCGTTGTGAGCCAGCAAGTTGCCGTCGGTATCGAAGCGGGCTACCGGGAAACGGTGCAGTTATTGGCGCAAAAGGGGCCGATTCCGGCCGATGTGCAAATCCGGTTGCAACAATCGCGTGAACTGGCGTTTGCCGCGGCCGCCGATGCCACTCCGACGGCGACCGGCAACGCAGCAGACATTCAGGTCGCCGGCGCCCGGGCTGCCGAAGAGACCCGCAGCCGGTCGGCAGATATTACCGTGCGCACCCTGGACGGTGACACGATCACTCTGCAGATCAGCGCACAAAGCGCACTGCAGGTCGCCACTGCGGCAATCGATAACGGTAACGAGGCCGGCGTTTCACAGCAAGCCACCTACTCGAGCGGACTGCAATTCAACCTGGGCATTGACGGCAACCTCGATCGTGGCGAAACGAAAGCCATTCGCCAATTATTCCACCAGGTCCGCGGGATCCTGAAAGAATTCGCGAAAGCCGACTATGCAGACGCCATCGAGAAATTCGCCCAATTGAAACTGGACAACGCATACCTGGCGAATGTGGCCATCGACCTGTCGAATACGCGATCCGTCGCGGTTGCAGGCCTGTATGCAGCGGCGGCCACGCCCTTGCCGGCCGCTGACCCGGCTCCACCCGTCCCGTCAACCCATACCGTGCCCGTCGCTGCCCGGACCGACTCCGCACCGCAGACAAGCCTTCCCGCTCCGGCCCCCGGACCTGCTCCCTCCACCCCGGTGAATCCGGCCCCGGTCGGTGCGGTAAATTCCGGCCCCGCCACCGGCAACCCGGCATCGGCGACCGATGCATCGCCGGCACCCGGAACGACCGTCGATGCGCAACCGGACATCGCCGGGCTGGCCGATTTGCTGGCGCCGTTCGTCAGCCTGTTCAGGGGACTGCTCGGAAACGCGCAGTTTGCAGAACCCGGCCGCTTGATCGCCGAGTTGTCGGCCGCCCTGCTCGATCTGCAGTCCGGCATCAGCGGAGTCGATGCCGTCGCCGGCAACGATACGGATGCCGATGCCGATATCGATGCCGGGACGGGTGTCGATACCGATGCCGCCGTCACGACCCCCGACAACCAGCACGCCAGCCTGAAAAAACTGCTGCGCGACGTTCTGGGCGAACTGGACAATCGCCAGCATCATGACAAGCCGGAGAAAGCCGTCGAACACGATGACGACAGCCATAACCGGCAAAACACCAAAGTGAGCGAGAAGCAAAGCCACGAATAACCGGTAGTTTTAGCCGGCACTTGACCCGGACAATATGGTCAGATTAGGTCACGTCCGGGCGGGAGGCTGGCGGTTACCGGGATAACAACGACCCCGGACGATCTTGACCGCCCCCGATGTATCGGCCCGTTAGGTTGGCCTGCTTCCGGCTGCATTGTTATCATCGTGCCGGCCCTGATGCCGGCTGCACCGCCGAGGGGGGAAACCGACGGTGCACGCACAACAAGAATTTTCCGAGGAGCTTGACACCATGAATATGACCCGCACCCTGCACACGACGCTTCTGTGCCTCACCGCGCTGCTGTTCACCGCCGCCGGTTGGGCCCAGGACAATGCCAAAACCGATGCTGTTTCAGGCGCCAGCCCTGCACCACCGGAGCTGGACAAAAGCAAAGAACTGCCGGTTCGCATCATCCCGAACATTCCGGCCGCCGCAGAGGCCTATTACGCAGCGGATAGTTATCACCTGATCGCGCAGACGCAGGATCCGGCGGCGCAACAACCGAAAAACGGACGCGTCGGCGGCGCGCTGACTTACATCTTTACCGATGACGGCAAATTTTCCCGGCGCATCAACGACCACGGCCAGGATGCCTGTTCGTACTTTTTTCCCGACCAGCAACGCATCGTCTGGACATCGACGAAGGATCACATGGACATGCCGCTGGGTGACTGGGCCAAGCAGGACAATTACCCGCAAGGCGCCGAACTGTACAGTTCGGATCTCGACGGCAAAAACATCATTCGTCTGACCAACAATAAATGGTACGAGGCCGAAGTCTCCGTATCGCCGGACGGCAAATGGATCGTGTTCGGCCGGCAGATCGACGGCAACCTGAACTTGTGGCGCATGCGTCCGGACGGCAGCGACGAGCAGCAAATTACCTTCACCGACGACTGGCAGCCCGGCGCGCCTTTCTATCTGCCGGACAATGAGACCATCATGTTCCGCGCCTGGAAACGCAGCGAATACGGCAAGATCCGGCCGACGCCGATGACCGTGTTCACGATCAAGCAGGACGGCACCGACCTGACGCAACGCACGTTCGACCGCGACATGAACTGGGCGCCCTACCCGGGTCCCGATGGCCGCCATTACGTATTCGTCCGGGTTGTCGACGGTAATAACTGGGAAGTCTATCTCGGCGACCTGGCCGGCGGCGAACCCCGGCGTCTGACCTATAACCCGGGTTTCGACGGGCTGCCCTCCCTGTCCCCGGACGGCACGAAAATGCTGTTTGCCCGCACCACGCCGGGCAGCGACAGCCTGTCTACCTATGTCATGGACATGACGTCACTGGACCTGGGTCCGGAACACTGGACCGGCAGCGTGCCGGCAACCAAAATGCCGCCCAACCCGTCACTGGTGACGGATTTCCAGCCCGAAAAATAACCGCGCCTGCCGCGCTCCCCGGCCCCGTTTCTCCGGGCTCTGGGAGCGCAGGCGGATTCGCTCCTCGATGCCAGGCAAAGCCCGTCGCGTGAATCCGGGCGCCCCGTCCAGCCTGCAGACGCCTGAATTTGTACAATGGCCGGGAACGACTAGAATAGACCCTCGAACCGGGATGCCGCTGCCATCCCGAACATATTCCAGCAGCGGGTATAAATCGAACGACAGACATCCACAGGGAGGAAACCGTTATGCGGTCCATCTTTGATTTAACGGGCCGGCCGGTGATTACCGCCGGGTTGCTCGCCTTACTTGCCCTGTCGCTGGCAGGCTGCGGGGGCAAAGGTCCATCGACTTCCGACGGCGACAGCGCTTCGGAAAACGCCGCACCGGCGGCTGCGGCCACCCAGCCGCAGTCTGCACCGGACGCCGATGCCATGACCCAGGCCAGCCCGGACACCATGCCGGCCGATGCCATGGCTGCAGGCAAGGAGCTGCCGGTACGCCCGATTCCGAACGTACCGCCGAATGCGGAAGCCTACTACGCACCCGACAGCCTGCATGTCATCGCCCAGACACAGGACCCGGATGCCCTGAAAGCCGAGGGACGGGATTCCGGCGCACTGACCTATACGTTCACCGACACCGGTGAAGACATCCGGCGTATCAATGATCACGGTCAGGATGCGTGTTCATACTTCTTTCCGGACGGCAAGCACCTGATCTATACGTCAACGCGCGATCACATGGATATGCCGATCGGTAACTGGTCGGATTCCAATAACTACCCGCAGGGCGCGGAGTTATATATCGCCGACCTCGACGGCTCCCACGTCAAGCGGCTGACCCACAACAAATACTACGAAGCGGAAGTCTCGGTATCGCCGGACGGCAAGTGGATCGTGTTCGGCCGGCAGATCGACGGCAAGATGGATCTGTGGCGCATGCACGCGGACGGCAGCGGCGAAGAACAGCTGACGTTTACCGACGACTGGCAGGAAGGCGCACCGTTCTATTTGCCCGACAGCCGGACCATCATGATGCGTGCGTGGAAACGCAGCGAGTACGGCAAGATTCACCCGACGCCGATGACGGTCTTCACGGTTGATGCCGAGACCAAGAAGATCACGCCGCGCACTTTCGACCACGACATGAACTGGGCGCCCTACCCGGCGCCGGACGGCCGGCACTATGTGTTCGTGCGGGTTGTCGACGACAATAACTGGGAAGTGTTCCTCGGCGACCTGGCCGGCGGCGCCCCGGTGCGACTCACCTATAACAAGGGCTTCGACGGCTTTCCGTCATTGTCGCCGGACGGCACCAAGATGCTGTTTGCACGCAGCACCGGCGACGGTTTCATGTCGGGTCTGACGACCTACGTCATGGACGTGTCGTCGCTGAACCTGGGCCCGGAAAACTGGACGGGGACCGTACCGGAAACGAAGCACTGAAAATATCCGGACCGGCGCCACTCGCACCGGTCTGGAACGATCCGTCGAGCCGCTCTCATTTGAGAGCGGCTTTTTTAATATGAAGGTTTGAGGCGGGGAAATGCTGTGGTTTTGGCTCATTCTCCCCGGGAAAAATATGCATCGACCTCCGCGCCCTTGACATCCCGCAACGCCGCACACAATTCGATACCCTCCAGCACCACATCGAGCGTACGCGCAGCGCCTTGCAGTTTCGGGACCAGCGGCTTGAAGAATTGTTCCACTTCGTCGCGTTCCGACACGGTGCAAAACCCCCCGCCCAACCGCGGCAACCACCGATGGGCAAAATGCGACAAGCGCCCGGTAAAGGCCGGCTCGTTGGCCTTGAACCAGTCGAAAGTCGCCCGGCGCTGGCTCGGACGCGCGACCAGCGCAAATGCGAGAGTCGTCGGTTCGCGTGATCGCAGGCGTTTGTCCAGCAGCAGCTCACGCACGCGATCGCCCAGAGCCGGGTCATCCGTGGCACCGAGCGCGCCGGCAGCTTCGGCACGGAACTTCGCATCGTTCGAGGCAAACAGGCGATCGATCAGGACTTCGGCAAACGGGGCACCGAGTTCCTGTACGCCGACTGCCAGTGCAATGGAAGACAACGCAGGATCCACGGCAGATTCATCCAGCCCGCCCCCATCTTTGTCTTTGTCATCCATGCGTATGTAGCGACTCGCCTGCCCGGCCAGCCTGGCGCGCAGGTCCGGGTCCCGGGCGTCGAGCGCCAGAAACTTCACCAACTTGGTATGAAACAGCGCCTTTTTTACCGCCGCCGCATCGGTCGGCTTGCCACTGACCGGACCGAGCGCATCCAGCCGCGGCCGGTAGAGGTCACGCATCAACCCGAGTATGGCATCGCGTGTATCCGCCGAAGCCAGATCGTTACTCAGGCGAACCAGGTCTTTCGCCGGCGCCATCGCGACGTAAGGATAAGGCGACGCGGCAATCGTACGAAATGCGTCGATCAGCGACGTCGTCGACAGGCGGTCTGCCTTGTAGGCGGCCGATATGCTGTCGGCGACGACCAGCGCCTCCTTCTGATTCAGGCGGTCGAAATCAACCATCAGGCCGCGCCAGCCCGCCTCATCCAGTGCGAAGCGGTAATAACCCGCACCGTCCGCATTTGGCATCACAAAATCCGGACAGGACGGCGAATGCAGCGGCATACGCATTTCAGCATCGGTCACCAGCATGCATTCCTTGCTGAGCGTCTGGCCGCTGCCATAACGTACACAGAAAGGTATCTGCCAGGTCCGTTGCGCATCTCCCCGGGAACCGACCGGCAGATAGCGCGACTGACGCAGCGACATGGCCGCCTGGTCCCCGTCGCAGGTCAGCTTGACATCGACAATCGGTACGCCGGGCTGATCGATAAAACTGCGGAATGCCGGCACCACGTCCGGGCGGCCCGAACCCTGGGCCAGCGAAGCCATGAAGTCTTCGACATCGGCGACCGAGTATGCGAAGCGACGCATGTGCGTGCGCAGCCCGTCACGAAAAGCGTCCTCGCCGAGATAGCTTTCGAACATCGACAGGACGCCCCCGCCCTTGAGGTAGGTGATGGCATCGAAAGAACTCGCAATTTCCAGGTTGGTCAGCACGGGCTGGCGAATCTGCCGCGCCGCGATGCGGCTGTCGAGATTCATGGCGGCCAGCGCCTGGACCAGCGAAACCATGTCGAGCTCATACTCCGGACGCCAGGCATGCGCAGCCTTGTTGCCCATCCAGCTCGCAAAGGATTCGTTCAGCCACGTGTCATCCCACCATTTCGGCGTCACCAGGTCGCCGAACCAGTGGTGTGAAAGCTCGTGGGCATGAACCGAACCGAACCGCTGAAGTTGCTCCGGGGAGGCATTGTCCGCCAGCAGTATCAGTGCATCGCCATAGACGATGGCACCGGCATTCTCCATGGCGCCGGTGCCGTTTTCCGGTGAAGCGATCAGGTCGAGTTTGGGGTAAGGAAATTCTACCGCGAAGTACTTTTCCAGGTACGTCACGATCGGATTGGTGTTGTCCAGTGCAAAGTGCAGGCGATCCCCTTTACCGCGAGTCGCCACGGCGCGAACCGGCAACGGGCGATGGCGGATGCTGTTGGGTGGCAAAGGTTTTCCCGTCACGACATCCAGGGGACCGACGGCAAAAGCGAGCAGGTAGGTCGGCAGCGGCCTGGTGGTCACAAAGGTGACGCGTTTGAGCCCGTCACCGACCGGTTCTTCGCTGCGCACCGGCGCATTGCTGATTACGGCATCGCGCTGATGGGCCGTCACCGTGATATCGAAGGGCGTCTTGAAGACCGGTTCGTCAAATCCGGGAAACACGCGCCGGGCATCGATCGGTTCAAATTGCGTGAATGCGTACGCTTCGCCGTCAATCGTCGTGTTGTACAGGCCTTCCGCACCGGTTCGAAACGGTGCGGTATATTGGAAATGCAGGGTTGCGACCCCGGCCGGCACCGGTTCGGCAAAAGCCAGCCGGGCAACGCCCGTGTCGTCGACCTGCTCGTAAACGGCCGTATGCATGGCGCCGTCCGGTGTCGTCGCCGTTGCGCTCGATACCTTCAAACCGTTGCCGTGCAGGTAAATAATCTTCGTCGCCCCGGCGACTTTGACATCGATTTCGGCGGTACCGGTGAAATCCGGCTGCTCGGGCAGTATGGTCAATGCCAGCCGATACGCAGTCGGTTGTACCGCGTCACCGAGTTTCCCTGCGGGGATGGCGGCGGCCGGCGGCGCTGCGGTGTCGACGCCCGACGGCTGATCCTGTCCGCAGGCAGTCAGCAAAAAGGCGCACAGGATGAACAACACAGAGATGGCACGCATATCAGGTTCCTTGTTTATTTTAATTTGAAGTGGATTGTCCCAGAATGCAGCAGGTCTATCCAGAGGGGGCCGGCCGACGGTGGCACGATCACATCGAGTGCGGATGCGACTGAGTCGCATCTGCCTGTTCAGAAACCGGGGGTTCATGCATGAAAATATTCGCAACGCCAACGGGAGACCCCCTGGCCGACATTTCGACGCTGCGCAACATCGATTTCGTCATGAAAAGCGGCACCGTGGCAAAACGTGACGGGCGAATGACAGAGGCTTTTACGTATCGGTGATCACCCGGGACGGATAATGGCGTATCGGATAAAAAAAGCGCGTGTCTGCCAGCAACAGACACGCGCGATTATCCCTCTGGATACCTGTAACGAAGATCAGGCTATCCGGCTGCCTTTATCGCTTTTTTCTTCGCAGCTGCCGCTTTTTTCTTGGCGGCGGCAACGCTTTTCATCGCCTTCTTCTTCGCATCTGCCGCTTTCTTCCTGGCCTGGGCAATCGCTTTCTTCTTGACCGATGCCGGGGGACCCTTGATACCCGCTTCCTTGGCAATGTGCGCGATCAACTTGGCCGCAAATACCTTCTTCTCGGCCGCAGCCTTCGCCTCTTCCGCCTTCTTGACCGCAGCAATCGCGGTCGTCATTGATTTATGAATAGCCGCACCCATAACTTTTTTTTTGCGGGCCGCTGACGGTGCTTTCTTCTTCGCCATGATAATTCCCCTCTTGCTGATAAATGATGATTAAAGAGACTCGATAAACGATTTATATTTAGCATACAACAGGGCCGTGACCAACGTTTTTGCGTAAGCAGATATACCTAGTCTATTGCGCGAAACGCACTCTACAATTCATTCTCATCGTGCAGAGACAAGAAATGACCCACCGGAAGAAAAACAGAAAACCGACCATGGCAGAGCGTGCGGATCGATATGAACTCTACGAAACTGCCGTACAGAATGTCCCGGAGCAGATCCGGTTTATCGATTCGACATTCGAGGAAATCAGAAACCGGAAACCCCTCAGCTTTCGTGAAGACTTTTGCGGCACGGCCAGCGCCGCCTGCGAATGGGTCCGGCAGGGAAAAAAACGCCATGCAATCGGCGTCGATATCGACCGGGAAGTCCTGGAATGGGGACGTTGCAACCGCATGGGCCAGTTGAGCCAGCGTCAACAGCAGCGAATTGTGTTGCTGCAGGGTGACGTTCGGACCATCGAGACGCCACCGGTCGATGTTGTCGGGGCATTCAATTTCAGCTACTGGATCTTCCGGGAGCGGGCCGAGATGCGACATTACTTCGAGACCGTCTACGAACACCTCGGCCCGGACGGTGTCTTCTTTCTGGATGCCTTCGGTGGCTATGATGCACCGAAGGAAATGAAAGAGAAGATGGCATTCGAAGGCTTTACCTACGTGTGGGACCAGGCCCGCTACAGCCCGGTCACCGGCATGATGCGGACCCACATTCATTTCAGGTTTCCCGACGGATCGAAAATAAAAAAGGCGTTCAGCTATGAGTGGCGGCTGTGGACCTTGCCCGAACTGCGGGAACTGCTGCTCGAGGCCGGGTTCCGCAATCCGACGGTCCGCTTCGAGTACTTCGACGACGACGGTGAAGGCCTGGGGCTCTGGTATCCCGATGACCGCGGCACCGCCAGCAGTGCATGGATTGCCAATCTGACAGCCGAAGTCTGACCGGTGTGAAGCAATGGATATCTGACACCGCGATTCCGGTTTTTTCCCGGGACGGCCTTTTTCGTCCGGCATACCCTTCGGAAACAGTCAGCCGTGCCTCGGCGTTTCCGAAGGGTATGCCGGACGAAAAAGGCCCCTGGACATGATCGTAGAACCATGAAGTTTGCCTGAGTGCAGGAACCACGATCGTGTCCCGGTTATTTATGGCATCAACGAACGGTGGCGATCGTTTTTAATTCTACCTGCGGCGTGATGTAGTCGTCCTGCGGCGGCTCGGCATTGCGCAGGCTCGTGGACAGATATTTCTTATTGGAATCCGGCAAAACGGTAACGACCGTGGCATCGTCGCCGAGCTCGGCAGCCAGCTTCATCGCGCCGATCACATTCGCGCCGGAGGAAATCCCGACCGCCAGCCCCAGTCGATGGCACAAGGCCTGCGCCATCAGGATCGCATCGCCATCCCAGACATCGACGATGGCATCGAGTTCATCGAGCCTGACAATCGACGGGATAAACTCGTCACTGATACCCTGGATTCGGTGCTGCCCTACTTTTTTACCCACTCGCAGGGTCGGAGAGTTCGCCGGCTCGAGCGGATGAATCCGCGTATCCGGCCGGATAGAGCGCAAATATCGTCCGACACCCATAACGGTGCCACCCGTGCCGACACCGGCGACGAAAGCATCCGTCGTGCGGCCAAACTTTTCCAGCTGACGCTTGATCTCGGGGCCGGTCATCTGCTCATGCGCCTCGCAGTTGACCGGGTTATCGAACTGTCGCGGCAGATATGTTTTCGGATTCTCTTCGGCATACTCGACCGTCATCTGCACGGAACCGACAAATCCGCCCTGGGCCGAAGACACCGGCACGACCTCGGCGCCTAATCCATGCATCAGGTGGACGCGCTCCTGGCTCATCCAGTCAGGCATGTATATCCGGACCCGGTGGCCGAGCGCCCGGCCGAGCGCCGCAAAGGAAATCCCGGTATTGCCGCTGGATGCCTCGACGATCATGTCGCCCGGCTCGAGCTCGCCTGTTTCATAGGCGCGTCCGAGGATCGTCAGGGCCATGCGGTCCTTGACACTGCCGGTCATGTTCATCGATTCATACTTGGCATAAATCCGGCGCGCCGCACCGTCGTGCAGATAGTGAATTTCGATCAGCGGCGAATCGCCGACCAGGGCCGATATGGCGGATACTTTATTTTGCATGCCGGATTCCAGGTAGTCTCTTGCGAGTGGGCCGGTATTCTAGCGGAAACCGGTGCCTGCCGGTCTACCGGCGTGCAGCACGCGGCAATCCGGTCCCGGTGGATATCCCGGACGTCCGGGCGTGACGATACATTTTACTTAATGTTAACCTCCGCGGTGCCGGCTGGCTTCACTCACATCTCCTTGCAACGTTCCGCCAAATCATGCACTTTATTGGCGTCATGATATTTCCGACTTTCGCCTGTAAATTCAAAGTATTTCCATGTATGGACCAACCTTGCCGGTGGCCGGCAATGGCGGGCTCTGTCATCGCAGTTCTGTTACTGGGCGCCCCGACCGCACAAGCGGATTATAAGAGTGATGTCAGCTACACCGCCCTGCAATCGGAATTGGGGGCCGCGATGCCCGATGGCAGCGGAATTCCCGTGAGCCACGTCGAAGCGTCCATTCTGGTCGGCACCGATTCAGCCTGGATGCCGGATACGAGCAACAGCGAATTCAGCGGCAAAACCATTACGGACGTTTCCGGCGCGGTACCGGGCGTCTTTTCCGGTCATGCCACCGCTGTCGGTAAAAAGTTTTACGGCAATGTCACTTCGACCTCGCCGGGCATCACAACCATCGCATCGCTGCTCGCCGATCACTGGCTGGGCAGTGGATTTCTGCGCGTCAACACCGGTGGCTCACCGGTTTTTCAGCCCCTTTCATCTGCGAGCCGCATCAGCAACCACAGCTGGGTCGGCAACGCCGGCACATACAATACCGATTCCCTGGCCCGGCTGGACTGGGCCATCGAAACCGACGAAATGGTCCAGACCGTCGGATTTAACGGCACTGCCAGCAATCCCCTGCTGAGCAGCGCGTACAACGTCATTTCGGTCAATAACACGGCCGTCCCGACTACGGCGGGTTCGGCCAGCGGAGGCGGAATTTACACGTCCGGGCGCACGAAGCCGGAAATCGTCGCCCCGGCGAATAATACCAGCAGCGCAACACCGCGGGTTTCCTCGGCCGCAGCGTTGCTGATCGAGGTCGCACACAACAATCCCGGCCTGTCCACGGACCCGGCCGGAATCTTCACATCCAACCGCAACGGTGACACGATTTACAATGCCGAGCGCGTGGAAGTCATCAAGGCAGCACTGATGGCCGGCGCCGATCGGGAAACCGGCAATTCCACGAGTACGGACATCACCGACTACCGGGTCGCAGCCGCCGACCAGACCGCCAATGGACTGGACCGTCGCTTCGGCGCCGGTCAATTGAACATCCAGAACAGCTATCACGTGATCGCGGCCGGCGAACAAAACAGTGCTGAAGACCAGGCCGGCGGTTCGGGCCTGATCGGATCGACCGGTTTTGACTACGATCCCGCATTCGGCGGATCCGGGGGCAGTAATTCGACGGCGACCTACTATTTCGCCCCGACCGCCGGCCCGGTCCGTTTGACGGTTGCGCTGGCCTGGAATCTCTCTGTCGCCGGCGGCACACCCAACAATTTCGACGGCACCGCGACCCTGTACGATCTGAATCTGCAGCTATATGACGTCACCGACCCGGGCAACTGGATATTGGTCGACAGCTCGACAAGCACGAATGAGAATACCGAAAACCTGTGGCTGATTCTGGGCGCAGGCAAGAATTACGCACTGCAGGTGAAACCGGGTGCAGGACAAGGTGCATTCAAATGGGACTACGGGCTGGCATGGCAGCTCACCCCGCTCCCGCCGCTGGTGCTGTCCGAAAACTATGCACCGCCCGCTGCCTTTGAGAATGAATTTTACTGGTGGGACGGACTATCCGCCTCGGGCGGTCAACCTCCCTATACCTTCTCACTGGCCGGCGGCTGGCTGCCATGGCCGATGACGATCGACCCGCAAACCGGCGTGATTTCAGGCGTCCCCGCAAATACCACCACGGCATATTTCACGATACAGGTAACGGATGCGAATTCCGATACCGCCACGTTCCAGTCGCAGATAACCGTGCAGCAAGCCGGCTACGTCTGCGGCGCCTGCCATAACGCCTCGGGTTTCTGATCGTTCTGCACGGGTTCGCCGCAGCCTTCATGGGCGTAATGCCCGCACCGGAATTCTGGCCCGCCTGAGTGACGCGCCCTATCCAATCCAGGCCGGGGTTATTTGTCCAGCGGACAACTATCCAGACCCAGTATTTTATAAATCGGGCAAAAACCGACCAGTCCCGTTATCAGCGGCACCAACCCGATCAGTCCCCACAAACTTTTCGGCCCGACCACGGTCAGGCTGAGAATGGCCAGACCCAGGATCACCCGGATCACTCGATCGATCGTTCCCGTATTTTTCATGGTATCGGTCTCCTGTGCTATTGCCTTAATCCAGCAATCGCTGCCCGACGAGCCGAACGAGTTCGGTTGCCGCTTCGACCTGGTCGATATCCAGGTCCCCGGCGGCATGTTTCGCCCAGCGCGCCTGGCGCTCCTGCAGCTGATTCAGCAGGGTTCTCCCCGCTTCGGTCACCCGGGCCAGTTTAGCGCGTCGATGGTGAGGATTGTGACGATATTCGATCAGCCCTTTCGCTTCGAGCAGGTCGGCCACGCGCTGTACACCCTGGCGCGCCAGACCCAGGCGACGAGCCGCTTCGGCGACGGTGATCGAATGGTCCGCTCCGTCAAAGGCGCCCAGCACGCCCCATTGCGCACCCGTGATCGCCGAACCGGCGGTCAGTTTTCCGACAGCGGTGACCAGTCTCCGGTTAATCCGAAAACATTCCTGCATCAACCGGCTGAATGCGGTTTCCTGACTTCGATCTGCCTGCATATCCGGCTCCCGGGCTATTGACATCAGTTTGCCGATAATGACAACATATTGTCAATTATAAGAATAAATTCGGTCGCAAACAGGCACCCGCCCTGCAGGAAGAAATCCTATGTATATCAACTTCTGGTACCCCACCTGCCTGAGTTCGGCATTGACGGACAAACCGTTGAAGCGACGCATGCTGGGCCAGGACTTCGTGCTATTTCGCGACGCAGCAGGCGTTGCCCACTGTCTGAGCAATACGTGTACCCACCGCGGCGGGTCGCTGTCCGGCGGCCAGATCACCGGTAATCACGTAGAGTGCCCCTATCATGGCTGGCAGTTCGACGGCGAAGGCCGTTGCCGGCGTATACCGTCCCTCGGCGCACAGGCGAAAATCCCGTCCCGGGCCCGTGTCGACGCGTATCCCACCCAGGAGCGTTACGGACTCGTGTTTGCATTTCTCGGCGATCTCCCCGAGGCGGAACGCCCCCCGCTGCTGCATATTGCTGAATATGGTCCGGACGGACCCATAGAAGGCTGGACCGTCACCATCCAGGCCTTCGAGTGGGGTTTTGATTACAAACGTTCCATGGAAAACGGGATCGACCCGGCACACAACGAATTCGTACACCCAACGCACGGATTTTCCGGTAAACGCGAAAATTACAGTGTCACGCCACCCGAACTGATCCAGACCGAATGGGGCACCGGTTTCTGGTCCTCGACACTCGCCCCTCCGCTTGCCGAGAAAAAGATGCAGGCGGTATCGGGCCGATCGGAGAGTGCCGTCATTCGGGCCGGCACCGGCCATATCGGCGTCAATTCCATCTGGACCTTCATTCATCCCACACCGGACATGAAGATTCACCAGTATTTGTTCGAGTGCCCGGTCGACGACGCCAATACCAGTTTGTATCTCGTCAATCTGCGGAATTTTCTGACCGATCCGAAAGATGACGCGCGCATGATGGAACGTAACGAATATGTTGCGCTGCAGGATCGGGATATATTGCTGGATGTGGAGCCGGTCGTCACGCCGGAGACGCGCACCAAGGAACTGTTCGTGGCCGCCGACGGCCCGATCGGGGCCTACCGGGACAAACTCAAGCGATGGGAGAAGTACGGCTGGCGCATTGACATTGAAACAGTGGAACGCAACCGGAAGAAAGTAGCCTACGCCATACCCTGCCCGGCACGCCGGGAGAGCAAAGGCTGGATTCTGGATACGGTACCGCTGATTCGCCCGGCCGGGTCGATTGATAAAGCGGGCACGGCGGAACTGAGCGCCGTATAACCCGTCTTATAAGTTAGAATATAAAGCGTTCCCCGCGGTAAACGGTTGCCTGCGGCGGACAAACGGTTACAGGATCAGGAGAAACATTAATGGATGCCCTCAAAAAGACCTTTTTTCGCCCGCCTTTTATCGGTTTGCTGGGTTTTGTCATCGTGCTGTTCGTTCAGGCCATCGGCCATTCCGTCATGATCCTGATGGAATCGATTTTTGGTGAAGCGCATGTCTATCAGTCGGCGACCGCCATGGGCATTCTCGGTGCGGTGCTGCTGTTTATCGGCATGAAACACCCCAAGGAAATTTCAGGCACCTGGCTGGGTTTCTTCGCCGGTACGTTCCTGTGGACCGGCTGGGTCGAGTTTGCATTCGTCTGGAATGCCACCTTGCTGGGCGTGCAGGGCGCGACCGATCCGGCTACCGGCGAGGTTACGACCAAACCGGAATACCTGGTCATGATGTCTTCGGTCGGCGTCATGATGGCAACACTGGTTTACTTCATGCTGAACAAGGAAACCAAATGTAATTTCTTTCACTGGTTTCAGCGTCGCCTGCATTTGAGCACCGGCAAACCGACCCGCGGGTATCCCCGGAACTTTGCCGCAATCACCGCCCTGGAAACCATCTATGTCGTGTGGTTCTGCTACCTGGGCCTGCTGTTTGTCTATCAAATCGGCGACCGGAGCCCTGCTGCTTACGCCCTGTTCTTTTTCAATACGATCTGGGCCGTCTTCCTGTTGAACCGCCTGGTGAAATTCTGGAAAGTCACGACTGCGATTCGCTACGCGATCCCTACGGCCATCATTACCTGGAACAGTATCGAACTGCTGGGCCGCTGGAATCTGTATAACGAAATATGGATACACCCGGAAAAATACTGGCTGGAAATGGTGCTGGTATTCGGCGCACTCATTATCGTCACCGTGGTTTCGATGCTGACCCCCAAAGACACCAAAAAGTCTTTCGACGAGGAACAGCGCGCCAGCGGTTAATCTGCCTGTAATATGCCATTCCGCTACCGCGCCGGCTTGCAGGTGTAGCCCACCCCGCCGGGGATGCTTGCGCTAAAGCCGGCCGGTGGTCTCATTTGCGCCCGGTCAATCTTCAGCAACCCAACAACGAAAAACAATAATGCAACTGGACATCGCACTGGAATCCAAAGTCGGGCCCGGGGAATTCAGGGAACTCGGCTTACTGGCCGAGAAATACGGCTTCCGCGCCATCTGGGCACAGAACTATGCGCGTGCGCCGGAAGCGTTCATGACCGCTGTGCCCCTGGCGCTGGCCTCGAAAAAAATCAGGGTCGGCGTCGCCGTCATCTGCCCGCATGAAATGCATCCCCTGAAGATTGCCAACGCCGTCCTGACCCTGAACGAATATGCCGGCGGGCGAGCCGGCGTGGTCGTCACTTCCGGCGGGGACTGGACCGGCGTACTGAAGGTCAGGAAGGGTGAAGTCGCACGCACGCGCGAGGCCCTGGAAATCATCAAGGCTTCGCTGGGCGACGATGTGGTCAACTATGCCGGCGAGATCTATAACGCCCAGGCATTTACCACCCGCTGGACAACCCAGCCCCCGCCGGCCATCTATGCCGGCGCACACGGGCCGAAGATGATGAACATGGCGGCGGCAGTGGCTGACGGCATCATGCTCAGTGACATACAACCGCCGATGTTCAAACGACTCATGCCGATCGTCAACGCGGCCCTCGCCGCACAGGGTTGCAAACCCGGATTTCCGCTGAGCAACTTCGTCGCCTGGCACGTCAAGGAAGACCGCGCCGCCTCGCTGTGGGAAGCGCGCCGCGAACTGATTATCCGCGGCTGGCTGGCACCGGACTGGATCGCCCCTTACCTGAGTCCCGAAGACGCACAATGGGTCGCCGCCAACCTGTGGCCGTTTTTAAAAGCCTTTCGCGAACGCACGGGTGATTTCGAAGGCATACCCGAACACATCAGCGACGCCCTGGTCGAAGGCCTGACCCTGTCGGGCGATCCGGGCGACCTCGACCGGCACATCGAGCGCCTGCGGGAGTTTGCGGCCGCCGGGTTTACGGAAATTGTCCTGGGCATCCAGGATGATCCGGCCGATTCGATCCGGATGATCGGCGAGCGGGTCCTGCCGGCACTTTAGCCGGAGGACGAAAAAGGCCTTCGACGCGCCCGTGGAACGAAGGCGGAAAGTCATAGGTGTGCAGTAACCCGGTGACCGGAGGGACGCGATAACGACGATCCGGCATCGTGCCACGAGGCTGTCCCATTTTTTTCTGTCGCAGACCCTTCGCAAACAGTCAGTCGTGCCTCGGTGTTTGCGAAGGGTCTGCGACAGAAAAAAATGGTCGGGGAAAATCCCCGGTAAAGGGGAACTGCCATAAATCGAAAAAAAACTTACTCTTCTTCCCCCAGCAGAACCGCAACCTCGTCTTCAATCACTGTACCCGCAAAAAACTCCGGATTCATCCCGGTGAACAACCTTACCGGGTTGGCGAATACGAAAGCCCGAAAATCCTCCTCACCGATCACCTGTTTCTCCACCAGTTCATACGCCTCGGCCAACACCTCGCGCATATCCGGAACATCCCAGTGCCCGAAATCGGAAGAAAAGACTGCGCCGAGCTTGCGTCCTCCGGGCAAGATCCGGGTATCGAATGCAACCGCATTCATCCGGTCATCGGCCTCGCAACCATAGAAGAAATTCGGCACGAGCCGGTCGAGAAAATCTTCGAAGCCGTCAATTCCGGCTGCGGCAAATTCATCCACACCCTGCGGTTCTGCCGGGGCACGGGAGATACCGTCGGGTTGCAGTTTGCCCTTGAGGATTTCGCCGCCGTATTGGTCGAATAATTCGAGCAGCAGATCCGTGTCGATCCGTTCCGGGTTGAATTGCTGTATCGATCCGGCATTGCGCTTTTCCCAGCGCTCCTTCAGGTCGCAGACCAGGCTCGCTCCCCAGGCCACGCCACCCTCGAGAAAAGCGAAGTTCAGGTCGGGAAACCGCCGGGTGACGCCGCCGAAAAACAGGGCCTTGGCGAAGGCCTGACCGGCTTCGGCAAAATGCCCGGTCTGGTTGTACATGTAGTTGCTGATGGAACGGCGCAAGCCAATTCCCTGGCTGATGGCATGGGCGGTGACCGGAACTTTCAGGTCCATGCATTTCTGCCAGACAGGGTCATAATCATGGATGCTGTCCAGCGCCAGCGTGTCCACCCAGAAGGCATAACGGCCCAGCTCCGCATCGCGTTCCGTTACCGCCTCGATCGGTCTCTTGACGAGATTGGCGAACATCGGCACCTTGAGGCCCAGTTCGTCGATCGCAAATTCGAGTTCGCCGATCGCTTCTTCGGGCGTATGACAGGGAATGACGGCGGCCGGCGTCAGCCGGTCTTCCAGGCCGCCGAACATGTCGGCCATCATCAGATTGTGTGCCCGGCACACGGCCGCGCGCACGTCCGTATCCGCGATATCGGGCAGCAGGAAGCCGATAGTGGGATAGACGACCGAATAATCGATGCCCATTTCCGGCAGCCGCTCATGCATCAGCCCGGGCAGCATGGCCGTAGCCCGGTCCAGCGTATTCTGTGCCGGCGCAGCCCAGAAGGCCGGGCGCAACTGGTTGTGATACCGGCGTTGAGCCGGGCTCATGTCATACCAGCCGATACCGTTCTGGCGCCGGAAACTGACCCAGGCCTGCTCGGTCATGTCCGGACCGCCGACCTGCTTCAGGTAATCGAACATCACCGAAAACACTTCGACCATGTGGCCGTCGGTATCGATGACGGGATGCCCCAGTCGGTCCCGGATCTGGCTGGAACGAGACGGGCCGGTTTGATTCATGTTGATGTCCCCCTGGTTTCCGACAAGCCATGGTACTACCGATTGGCCGCACGACAGTATGCCCTGCAAACCGCGTCGGAGGACGCAGCGCTCTGCCACAAAACGCGGGAGTTTATTTTGCCGAGATCCGGGCGGCTATTGCCGCAGAATCACTCTCACGGGCCGATCCCGGCGGATTTTATTCCCCTGCCAGCCATGTACAGAGCCGGTCGATGCCCGTCATCACGGCCGTACAATAACGGCGCAGGAACGCGACATCGGGTTCCGCGTCCGCAGCCCCCTGCGTCAATCCCAGCAAGGCGCTCGTACCGTCAAAATCGACCAGCGCCATGCGTGCGGTCAGATCGCCGGCGGGTTGTCCGAAATCGCTCCCGGGCAGCATGGCCACGCCCGTATCGTTGAGAATCCTGTCGCAAAAGGTCGCCGAATCTTTCGCTGCCGCAGTTGTTGCCGCCGGTGTGCCGGCAAACCGCGGAAACAGGTAGAAACCGCCGGCAGCATCGCAGACCTCGGCGCCGACAGCGCGCAGCTGCTGCGCCACATGACGGGACAGGGCGCACAGTATGCGCCGACAGTCGGCAAGGTAGCGCTCGATCCCGTCGCTGCCGGTAAATGCCGTGATCGCTGCGTATTGAATCGGTGCAGCGACAGCCGAAAATGTCTCGCTGGCAATCGCGGCCATCGCATCGCGCAACCCGTCCAGGGGTTCGGGCATGACGAAGGCGCCCAGGCGCCAGCCCCCTGCCCCGCACCATTTGCTCAGGCCGTTACTGACGATCGTCCCGTCCGGATAATACTGCGCCAGGGATGTGTGCGCACCGGCAAAATCCATACCGCTGTAAATCTCGTCGGACAGCACCAGCAGGCCGAACTGCGCCGCGACATCGGCCAGCGCTTCGAGTTGTTCCGGCCGGTACGTGGCGCCGGTCGGATTGCCCGGGTGATTCAGGATCAGCAAACGCGGACGGCCCGGATCCTCACTGCAAACACGGCTCAGTTGCGCCGGCGTCATTCGCCAGCCGTTGTCGAGATCGGTCGTCAACCAGCGTACGTTGCGGGTGAACAGCCCGGCCTGCGGCGCGTAAGAGACCCAGCTCGGCGCTGGTATCAGGACTTCGAATTCGCAGGCCATCTGCAGCAGGAACATCAGCTCCTTCGAACCGGGCCCGATCATGACCCGGGCCGGGGAGATATCGAGCCCCTCGGTGCGGCGATAGTAGCCGGCGACAGCCTCGCGCAGTTGCGGCAGCCCCAGCACCGGCAGGTACGCTTTTTCGGGCGCGTGGTGTCGCAGCGCCGCGATGACCTGTTCCGGAACCGGAAACGGCGATTGGCCGAAACCCAGGCGAAACACTTCGCGACCTTGCGCGGCGAGGCGCGCAGTGTGCTCATTGATCGCGAGTGTCGCGGACGGCTTTAATGTCCGCACGGCCGGACTCAGCCGGCAGTCAATCCGGGCGGCACACATGGCAATACCTGCTAAAAAAACGGTGTCTGGCGCCGATTATGGGGCAAGGTATGTCTGACACCAATTCATTCCAGGAAAAAAAAAACGGCCGCCCCGTGACGGGGCGGCCGATACCAGGTATCGCTTACAGCCCGTTGCCGAACTTCATGTTCAGCGAGGCGTAGTAGAAACCGCCGTTGAATCCGAACGGTGTCGTGCGCCGGCTGTATGGGAAGATGCCGTTGAAGCTTGCGTCTGCCCGCTGCTTGTCCGGCGTCTCGTCGAAGATATTGTCGACACCCGCCGTCAACTCGATGCTGTCGGTGAACGCCCAGCTGGTACGAAGGTCGACGAGCCACTTGCCCGAGAAGGTCTGATCCAGGCAGCTATTCGTTGCCTCGCAGGCCGGATTTGGCGACTCGGTCGACTTGACCTGGCCAAACCAGTTGGCCCGCAACAGGAACGAGAACGGCCCGCGCGCATAGGTACCGGTCAGGATGTAATGCTCGCTCGGCTGCCCGGCTTCCAGCCACAGGACTTCCTGTCGGCTGTATAGCGTGTTTTCCGCCCCCGGTGAGTTAACCAGGGAGTCCGGAATACGAATCTTCGTGACGTTCGTATCCGTCCAGTTGAAACCGCCGTTCAACCCGAACAGGCCGCCGGCCCATTCGAAGTTGTAGTCGACGATCAAATCGAGGCCCGTCGTTTCCGTGTCGATCGCATTCGTGAAAAACTGCGCGGCATTGACACCGAACGGCTGCAGGATACCGGCAATCGGACAATTGCTGTTATCCGGCGCACAGGGCAAACCGTCGTTACCGGTACTTTCCGGCTGAAACCGGCCGGAAAGGACAACACGATCATCCACTGCAATATAGTAGGCATCGGCTGTCAGCGAGAATGCATCGGTCGGCGTCCACGTAAAGCCGCCACTCACGTTGGTGGCCGTTTCTTCCTTGAGTTTCGGAACGCCGAAACCGTTGCGCACGACATCGCTGTCGTTGCGGAAGGTACCGACTTCCACCGGCGTATTGGGTACGCCGTTCACGGTCACGAACTGCGTGCTCGTATTATTGAAGAACTCCTGTTGCAGCGACGGCGCGCGGAAGCCCGTGCTGACCGCACCACGCAGTGCGACATTGTCGACGATGAAATAGCGCGTCGAAAACTTGAAGTTCGTCGTGTCGCCGAAATCGTCGAAGTCCTCGTACCGGACGGCCGCGTCCACCAGCCAGCGGTCGGTCATGTCGACTTCGAGGTCGGCATAGAACGCGTATGAATCACGATCCGTATCCACGGCGTTGGCCGGCTGGAAACCCGGGAAGACCTGGATGCCGGCTGCCGGCGTGCCGCCGTACTGGTTCGGGGCATTGGCCGGCGGGTTGGTCGTCGGACCCGCATAGGAAGCGAATTCACCCTCGACGATCTCATAACCGTCCCGGCGCCACTCCGCGCCATAACCGAGCGTCGCGCCTTCAGCAATCTCGAATGTGTTGGTGAAATCCAGGTTGGCGACCGTCTGATCCGTCTTCAGCTTGCCGGCCTTGGCCCGCGTCGGGCTGGCCGCGCCAAGCGCGACGTTGTTCGAATTGGTAATGACGAACTCGAACGTGTTTTTGCCGTAAACGACGCTGGCATCGTAGCTGAAGCTGCCGATGTCGCCCTTCAGGCCGAGGCCGGCCGACGTATCGTCGACATTGGTATTGATCAGCGGCAGGAAACCGGTGCCGTTTTCTCCGTTCCCGGCCCCGAGGGCGGGATCGAAATGAATCAGCGGATTCGAGCGCGCGTCATAATCGCGACGATAAAAGCCGCCGGACTGACCGTTGCGGCTGGCATAGGTGCCGAACGTATAGGCTTCCATCGTATCGCCCATGATCGGCAGACCCGCGTTCCAGGTAAAGGACAGGTTCTCCGAATCCGGATCGCCGTAACGGTGGTTCTTGCGATTGAAGGTGGCCTCCCGCGGATCCGGCGTACAGGTGCCGCCGGTGTCGCAGATACCGTCACCGTCACTGTCTTTGAGCTGCGGCTGACCGAGTACCTGCTCATTGAAGTTGAACAGCTGCCGCGGATCCTTGCCCGCACGGTTGGTGCGGTCGCGGTTGCGATACTCGCCGGTCACGTTGAAGAAACCGTCGCCGATCGGAAAACCGGCATTGACGCTCGCCACGGTCTGGTCGCCGTCGCCTTTATAGGTCGAACCCCACTGGAGGAACGGATCGATCGTTTCGGTTTGGTCTTTCAGCACCACGTTAATGACTCCGGCGATCGCATCGGAACCGTATTGCGCCGCTGCGCCATCTCGCAGCACTTCGATGCGCGCGATGGAAGCGGACGGAATCGCATTCAGATCGACGCCGGCCGTGCCGCGGCCGATCGAGCCGTTCACGTGCATCAGGGCCGTGCTGTGTCGACGCTTGCCGTTGACCAGCACCAGTGTCTGGTCAGGCTGCATGCCGCGCAATGTGGCCGGACGAACGATATCCGTGCCGTCACTGATCGTCGAGGTCGAGAAATTGAATGAAGGTGCCGCGTACTGCAGCATCCGGCTGGTTTCCGTCTGGCCGAAATCGCGCAGCGTGTCGCTGGAAAACACATCCACCGGCACGGTCGAATCGACTGCCGAACGTGGCTTCGTGCTGCGGCTGCCCAGCGTGATGAGTTCTTCGTCCGGCGCCGGCGCATTCTGAGCCATTGCCGACAAGGTAAACCCGCAGGCGATCGATGCGATGGTCGTAAGAACGGTGATGCGACAGACCGATGACCGGTTGTCGCATGAAGTCGTTTTGAGAATCATGGGATAGCCCCCCTGTTGCCAATAAGCAACAACCCCGGGAGCACGCATCCGGCTCCCACCCGGTTGTGTATTGCGGATAATACCTACTTGACACGTTATAGCAACAGGTTTCTTAGTCCCGCCCCTGGCCCGCACCCGCCGGCTTCACGAACGGAGGGGACGGTATTGAAGACGGCACTCCCGGGCCTCAGCCGGCGTTCCGCCGCCGGCACGTCACACCGGTGAAACCCGGTTCCCGGTCGCGCTCTGCTCCACATGCAGAACCCGCGACGGCAGTGCCAGGCTCGTCCCGGCCCCGGCCACGATCTCCATGATCCGGATGTTGAGCGCTTCGGCCAGGCCCATGTACTCGGCCCAGTCCGTGGTATTCAGATAAGCATTGATCTCGACTTTCAGGGCGTCATCACCGAATTCCTTGAATCGCACGCGTTGACCGTCCGGCAAAATCCGGTCGTGGGCACCGAGTAATTCGCGTAAACCGGCGAGAATCTGCTGCAGTTGCGCCGGTGACGTGTCATAGCGCAGGCGCAGAACCGGGCTGTAGCGGATCTTCTGCCGGGCCGAGATGTTGTCGATGGACTCACTGGCCATCTTCGCGTTCGGTACCGCGATGACGGTATCGGCCAGCGTGCGGATCCGCGTCGTGCGCAAGCCGATCTCCTCGATGGTCCCGGTTTGCGTACCGATGCGGCAGAAATCTCCAACCCGCACGGGCTGCTGGGTATACAGCGTGATCGCCCCGAACACGTCTTCCATCGGCTTTTGCAGGGCCAGCGCCACGGCCACGCCCCCGACACCGAGTCCGGTCAGCACGGTGGTGATGTCGATGCCGATATTATCCAGCCACAGCAATGCGGCACTGATAGCCACCAGCAGCTTGATGGCATTGGAGGCCGGGCGCATCAGCACGACCGCCCCGGGTCGACCGCGCTGCTGCAGGCGAGCGGTATAGAGTTCGCGAATCAGGTTCAGGCCCGAGAACATCACCCACACCGTCACCAGGATCGGTATCGGGCTCATCGTTTTGAGCGTTTGCGCCGCAGCGCCGCGACCCAGCAGGTCGGCGGCCAGGTTCATCATCAACACCGCCGCCCACAAGGCGACCGGGAGGGCGAGAAATCTGAAGATGCGGCGCCGTGCGGGCATTTGCGGGTCACCGAGCAGGCGACGAACCAGCAGGGCAAACAGGAAAACACCGAGCCAGGCCAGCAACCCGGCACCGATCACAATCACCCATTTGAACAACTCGAGACCGAGAAACGACACCTGTGGCAGCGCGCGACGCAAGTCCTCGATGGGCTTCACGTAACCATAGGTCTGATACAGAGACGGTATCAGCGACACCGTGGCATTGGAGACTTTCCAGATGAAGACGCCATCGCCTCGCGGAACCTTTTGCAAAAATAGCTGGACCGAACCGCCCTCGTATTCGACGAAACCGATCGAGTCGCGGTACGCGGGTAACCCGTCGCCTGACCGGCCCGCCGGATCGTCGACGAAGTCGGCCACGTCGGTCCATTCACCGCGACGCGTAATCACATAGAAGCGACGCGCCAACTGAACGGGTGTCAGTTGCGTGGCCACACCACGCAAATTGCGCAGATCGAGATATTCGGCGGCTGTCTCGAAATCCCCGGCATCACCGGCCGCCATAAAGCCGGCGGCAGTGCGCCGCGGCGTACCACGGTCAAACGGATCTTCGGGGATGACCGGGTCCGTCGCAACGGACGAATCGCCGGCTGCCGCCTGCCCGGCCATGACGGGAGAAAACCCGCCGACGGCCAGCGAGAGACACAGAGCCGACAAGACCGGCAGAGGCGTGAATCGTTTTATCATCGGTGGCACACCGGCCGGAAAGCCATACGCTTCACAGGTCCGGCACTTCGCATCGATACCGGCTGCCCCGGCTATTTAAGTGTCGATTCCGTGCCATTATAACGGTATGACCTGCCATTCTGCTTCAGGGTGAACTCATCAAACACCTTGATCATGCCGGCGATACTGTCATGGATCGGCACCATGCGCGGATTGGGCGTCTCGCTGTGCGTGTCGACCCGGCCGGGACTGATCGTGACCACGCGTACGCCGTCTTTCCTGCCTTTGCGGGCGATGTCCAGAAACAGGTTGTCGAGTGCCGCTTTACTGCTCTTGTAATAAGCGAAACCCAGTATCGGAATTCCGTGGCGGCCCTGACCGGTGGTCAGGGAGGCGACAAGGCCATGGTCGCTGGCCATCAGATTTGGCCAGAAAGCCTCGGTCACTTTCAAAGGTCCGCGCGTGTTGGTGTGAAACCACTGGTCGAACCACTCGTAATCCATCGTGCCAAAAGTCTGCCCCTTGTCGGGCCCGCGCATCAGCGCTGCATTATTGACCAGAACGTCGATCGGCTGACCGGCATATTTATGCGCCAGTGCATCGATGCCGTCCAGGTCGACCAGATCCAGCCGCTCCACGATCACACCGGGATGCGATTTTGCGAAGGCGTTGAGTGCATCGGCCGTATCCGGATGGCGGGTCGTTGCAATCACGCGGTAACCCCGGTCTGAATACTGCCTGACGAACTCGAAACCGATGCCCCGGTTTGCCCCGGTAATCAGCACCGTCTGCCGGGATGATTCGGCGGCCAGCGGCCCGGCGCCGGTCACCAGGCAGATACACGCCAGGACGGACAGTAATGCCATTCGTTTCATATTGATCTCCCGATAACGGGGCCGCATGCGCGGTCCCCTGTTGAATGCCGGCAGGAAATCCGGTTATTCTGCCGAGAAGTATATATCACCATAGTACGAAACCGCCTGCCCGTGACTGTTGTCCGTATCGGTCATTATCGCGACGGCATCGATAAACCGGTACCCGTCGCCGAACAGTCGTTTCAGGTCAGCATATACGTTTCTCTTTTCCGCGTACCAGGTCGAGATTTTGTCCTGTCCATTCCTGACCGCTATCATCATCGAACGCCTGCCGGCAAAAGGGTTTGCCCATGCCTCGTCCCCGGGCATTCCGCTTGCCCATACATAGTTCACGGCCCGGGTTCTCCACAACCACAGCCCGCCATCCACCACCACATAGATTCTCGCCGCGAAATCATCGCCGGATTTTCGTTTTTCGTTTTTTAAATCCAGCCGATTGTCGATACGCCAGCTCCAGTTCAGGTAGGGGTATTTCTCCAAGTCGACATGAATTTTTTTGACCAGGCCGGCTGCACCGGCGTGACTTTCGGCTCTTATTACTTTTTTTCCATCGAGCCGGACTTCTCGATAGGACGTAGTGCCCGAAAATACTTTTGTCGACCATCCTGTCAGACCCGACCCGGAGAAATCGGACACCGGCAGCCGATCGCCGGCCACTGCATTACTCAAGCAACACAGCAAAGAGACACAACACAATATGCCTTGCTTCCCTGGCATCTTTCCAGGGCCATCATTTTTTTTCATTATTTCGATTCCAGCCTATAGCGGCAGCACCTGCCCCGAAAATCTGCGGGCGATACTGACCGGTTTAACAGGCTGTTAACGACCGGTAACGCGGCTGCGTCTCAAGGCCGGTTGTAGTCCCCGTCCAGCGCCTGACGCAGGCGAAGCCCCCATGAATCGAACAATGTCTTGAGATTTTCCTGGCGACTCAGATCGCTGTTCGGCTGATAGGATTGCCCCACTTCCTGCGGACCTTCGTAGATGCCGAGCAGTTCCTCGTTCTGTGCATCGCGCAGTTCGACATGAATGACCATTTCACCCGATCCGCGTGTCGTGACTTTTTCCTTGCGACCGGCATACGGCATGAAACTCACGATCCTGACGGTGACTTCCATGACCCCCGGGCCTGGTTCGGTCACGATCGGGTAGCCGTCGTTGACGCTGATCTGATCGCGCATCGATTCCCGGAAGGCGGACTGTAACGCTGCGAGACTCTTTTCCGGCACTTTCCACTTGAACGGCTTGTCCGCTTTCCACGGCGGCGGCAGAATCTTGGTATTCGACACGTCCAGGTCGTTGATCAGCAACGCCCGGTATTGCGTGTAATCGATGCCGGGGCGCTGGTATTCGACTCTCAGTGGCTTGACGTAAGGTGCGGTCTCGTCCGCCTGCAGGCCGGTCATCGTGCCGACCGCGACGATACCGGACAGCATCGCGATCACGCGAGTCTTCTTGTTCGTTACAGCCATCAACTCTACTCCTTGCAGTCGACCCCGGCCGGACAGACGCCGGCCGGGCTTTCGGAACAAATAATAGTAGCACCGATTGTCTGCGCCGTGATTATGCAGCCAGGGATGCCCAGTGATCGCGCAGATATTCGGCGGATCTCAGCGCCAGCGCGTGCAGGGTAAAGGTCGGATTCACGGCGGAAGTCGTCGGAAAAACGCCGGATCCGCCGATAAAGAGGTTCTCGACATCATGGGTCTGAGCATAAGAATTGGTGACCGAGTTGCTCCGATCCGTGCCCATGATCGTGCCGCCCATGATGTGCTGGCCGCCCTGGGGCCCGTGCCAGACCTCCGTTGCCCCGGCCGCAGACATGATCGCTTTGCCGTCCCCGGCCACGGCTTGCCACAGTCGCAATCCGTCGGTACTGGTCGTGTAGTGCACATGAGCGAGCGGCCGGTTGTAGCGATCCCGCTGCCCGGCCAACCGAACCCAATTCTCGAACTGCGGCTGATCCTCGACGATGGCCGTCATCACGGCCAGGCCGCGCACAGCGCGCTCCATGAATCGCTGCAGGTCCTTGTGAAAAAGGTCGGCACGGCTCATCGCTATACCCAGTAAATCGTTGGGTTTCATCGCCTGGGCAATCGCCCATTGACGGCTGCCGAAAGCGCCGTCCTTTCCCCGACCATCCTTTTGCCAATGATCCTGGTTCAGAAACTGCCCGGCGGTGGCCCCCATGTAATTGCGCAGTTCTTCATCGAACAGGCCGAAAACCGTGACCGAGGGATGGGACATGATGTAACGGCCGACCAGCCCGCTGGAGTTGGCCAGTCCATCGGGAAACCGGCCGCCGGCCGAATTGAGCAGCAGGCGAACGTTTTCCACGTTGAATGCAGCCAGCACCACGACTTCGGCCTGCAGTGTGTGCAATTGCCCATCGGCGTCGGCATACTCGACGCCGGTGACCCGGTCGCCCTTCGCATTGCTCAACACGCGAGTGACATGGCAGTAGGACTTGAGTTCAGCGCCCGCTTTTGTCGCACGGGGCAAATAGACCACCAGCGGATTCGCCAGTGCGCCGATCGGACAACCGGCATCGCACCAGCCATCGTAAATACAGGCGGCACGTCCCTTGTAGGGCTGTGTCAGGATTGCCAGCGGCAACGGCGCCACCTGCATGTCCCGGGCCGCGAAACCCCTGGCCAGTTTTTCTCCCTGTGGAAATGCGGGGACCGGCGGCAACGGGTAGGCCGCACCGGGCGGTCGCCAGATTTCCGCCCTGGCATCGCCGCTGATGCCGACCTCCTCCTGCACCCGGTCGTACCAGGGTTGCAGATCCCGATATTCAATCGGCCAGTCCCGCCCGCGACCATAATGGCTGCGAACCCTGAAGTCGTCGACATGCATGCGCGGCCACAGGCCGTAGTGATGGATCGCCGCGCCTCCATAACCGGTGCCGCCGTTAAAATTGGGCCAGATACTGTGCTTGCCGGATTCATGTATATGAGGCGTGGCCCATTTCAGACGTCGTGCCCAGATCTGGGAGCTGTACAGATCGTCCAGCCTGCGCGGCGGGCCGCTTTCCAGAACCCGCACGGATTTTCCGGCTTCGGCCAGCACTGCGGCATAGACGCTGCCGGCTGCGCCGGCACCGACAATGATCACATCGACCTTCTGGTTCGTCATGACCGGCGTCACCAGTTCCGGGGCGGGAGAATGTGCGGCATGTAGGGAATGTTCAATTGCCCGAAGCCCTCCACGGTTCCGTACACGACATCCACGGCATCGCTGCGCAGCAATAGATAGACCAGCGGCGCCGGCGGCGCTTCCCCTTCCGGCGGCCATGCCGGGGGCGTTGCCTGTGCAAAGATGCGCACGACATCGATCGCCGACGCCTCGTCCACGGATGCAAACGGCCGCTCCAGCTGTCGCCGGCTCAGTTCGTCAATCGCTTTTAATCCCGCCCGGTAAAAGCCGGCATAGGGCGGCTCGACGTTCAGGTAACGAGCCATCAGCAAACAGTCGTCAGGATCGACGCCGAGTTGCTGGTCGACGAAGTGCGCAATCCCGGCTTGTGCCGCGCCCGGGACCAGCACGTCGCCCAGGGCTTCTAGCAGAGCAATTTCGTGTTCGCCCAGTACCCGAAAATCCGCGCCCCGGGCCCGGGCCTGGCGCGGGGTCAGTAATACGTCTGTGCCTGCCAGCGTAAAAGTCAGCAGTCCCAGTCCGGCTCCCTGCAAAAACGATCTACGGCTCGGTATCAATGTGAAGGCTCGCCCGGTTGGTTCGGAGTCTTATTGTGCCCCGGGGCATGCGGAAAAGAAAAGTGTTCCCGCGCCACAACCAGATACATCGCCGGCACGACAAAGAGCGTGAACAGCGTCCCGATCGACATGCCGCTGGCGATAACCAGACCAATGTCGTAACGGCTGACGGCGCCTGCGCCGCTGGCCAGCAGCAACGGCACGACGCCGAGCACCATGGCGCCGGTCGTCATCAGGACCGGCCGCAAGCGCGTTGCGGCGGCCTTTTCGATGGCCTCTCGCTTTGAAAGCCCTTCGTTAAGCTGCAGCTTGTTGGCGAACTCGACGATCAGGATGCCGTGTTTGCTGACCAGCCCGATCAGCGTGATGAGCCCGACCTGGGTATAAATATTCACGGTCGCAAAACCGAGGGTCAGGAAAACCAGCGCGCCGGCAATCGACATCGGCACGCTGATCAGCATGACCAGCGGATCGCGGAACGACTCGAACTGTGCGGCCAGAACGAGATAGATGATGATCAGCGCAAAGAAGAAAGTGACAATCAGGTGACTGCCTTCCTGCATGAACTGGCGCGAAGATCCGGCAAAATCGAACGAATATCCCTGCGGTGCGAGCTCGCGTACTTTGTTTTCGAGAAATTCCAGCGCCGTACCAACCGCAACACCCGGCCTCGGCACGCCCGATAGCGTAATCGAGTTCAGCTGCTGAAAACGCTTGAGGCTTTGCGGTTGCACGGTCGTCTCGAAACGGATGACGCTCGACAACGGAATCAATTCGCCCGAACGCGTCGCGACCGGGAAGCTGCCCACCTGCTCCACGTTTTGCCGGTAACGACGCTGCACTTGAGGAATCACTTTATAACTGCGGCCCTGGATACTGAATCGGTTGACATAGTTACCCCCCAGCATGACGCTCAGTTCACCGCCGATCCGGCGCATGTCGATGCCGAGGTTGGCCGCCTTTTGACGATCAATCACGATGTCGGTTTGCGGCCGGTCGTATTTCATGTCGATGTCGGCATAGGCGAACAGGCCGCTCTGGTAGGCCGCCGCGACCAGTTCCCGGGCCACGCCGTACATGGCCAGCGGTTTATCCGTCGAACTGAGCACGAACTGCACCGGCAGTCCGCCCCCGGCACCCGGCATGGGAGAGAGACCGAATGCCACCGACTTCAATCCGGCGACCTGGTTGGCCTTGACCTGCAGGTCGGGCAATAATTGCATCAGGGTGCGCTTTCGCTCGCTCCAGGGCCGAAGCACAATGCCCGACAGTGCCAGATTACCGACCGCCGCGTTACTGCCGAGACTGCCGTTGAACAGGAAGGTCTGTTCGGTTTCCGGCAGCTTCTCATAGGCCCCGATCAGTGCCTCGGTATAACGCGACAGTTGTTCCGGCGAAGTATTGGGCGCGGCCGTGGACATGACCAGCGCGACACCCTGGTCCTCCATCGGCGCCAGCTCCTGGTCCGACGTGACGAACATGAAATAAATACTGACCAGGACCAGTGCCGCAAAAATCAGCGTCACGGGGACGGTATCCAGCGTCCGGTGCAAGACGCGAGAATAGGTGCGACGCAGCCGGTCGAACCGGCGATCCAGGAAATTCGACAGTCCGTGTTCACGCTTGTCGTGGCCGAGCAGTCGCGAGCACATCATCGGCGATAATGTCAGTGCCACAACGCCTGAAATAATGACGGCGCCGGCCAGCGTAAAGGCGAATTCGCGAAACAATCCGCCCGTCAGTCCACCCGAAAATCCGATGGGCGCATAAACGGCGAACAGCGTGATCGTCATCGCAATCACGGGCATTGCGAGTTCGTGCGCCCCGGTGAAGGCGGCCTCGCGAGCCGTCATGCCCGCTTCGATATGCCGCTGGATGTTCTCGACGACGATGATCGCATCGTCGACGACCAGGCCGATCGCCAGCACCATTGCCAGCAACGTCAGCAGGTTAATCGAGTAGCCGAGCGCCAGCATGATGCCGGCCGCGCCGATCAGTGACAGCGGTATGGCAGCGATGGGTATTGCCACCGAACGCACGGACCCGAGAAACAGGAAAATCACGACCATGACGATCAGCGCGGCCTCGACCAGCGTCTTTATGACCTCGGTGATTGCATCCTCGATATAACGTGTCTTGTCATACGAAACCACGCCCTGCACATCGGCAGGCAACTGGGCGACAATATCGGGCAACATCGCGCGAATCCTGCGGATCACGTCCAGCGCATTGGCGGTCGGCAGCACGTCAATGGCGATGAAGGTCGCGATTTTGCCCTGAAACGCCACGGACGTATCGTAGTTTTCCGCACCGAGAACGACGGTGGCGACGTCACGCAGCCGGATGATGGCTCCCTCGCGCTCGGCCACGACCAGTTCGCGAAACTCGTCGGCCGAGGTCAGGTCCGTGGCCGCATTCAGATTGACCGAGATGGCATCGCCCTTCGTCTTGCCCACGGCGGCCTGATAATTATTCGCGACCAGCGCCGCGTACACATCGCCGGCCGTCACGCTCAGCGCATGCATGCGTGCCGGATTGAGCCAGATGCGCATGGCGATATTACGCCCACCCAGGATCGCGGCCTGCTGAACGCCGGGTACGGATCCGAGTCTCGGTTGCACAACACGCACCAGGTAGTCGGTGATCTGGTTGGCCGGACGCGTCTTGCTCAGAAAGCTCAAATACATGGCCGAAGCCGTCTCGCCGACAGCCAGCTCGATCACCGGTTCCTCGCTGTCAGCCGGCAGATCCGCGCGCACACGATTGATCTTCGACTGGATTTGCGTCAACGCATCGTACGGCGGATAGTTCAACTGCAGGTGAACGGTGATCGAGCTGGCGCCCTGAACGCTGCTCGACTCGATGTAATCGATGCCGTCTGCGCTGGCGATCTCGCGCTCCAGCAACGTCGTGACGAACCCCTTGACCAGCTCTGCATCAGCGCCGATGTATGCGGTCGTGACATACACCACCGCCGACTCGCTCTTCGGGTATTGACCTACGTCGAGCAACTGCAGCGAACGCAAACCGACCAGCAGGATCAGCAGGCTGACAACGGTTGCCAGCACGGGCCGACGAATAAAAATATCGGTGAAATTCATCCCGCCCCGTCAGCCATCGTCCAGTACCGAGGCAGGCCGATTGCTGACCGGCACGCTGTTATCGATCACCACACGCGTGCCGTTGCGTAACTTGATCTGCCCGGCCGTCACGATCCGGTCGCCCGGCACGATACCCGATACAATGGCGACCTGGTCGCCGCGCGTTTCGCCCGTCTGTATAAACACATTATCGACGGTCAGCTCCGTCTCGTCGTTCTCGCCGACGGTTTCACGAACGACGAAGACCGAATCGCCGTACGGGCTGTAGGTGATCGCCGATTGCGGAAGCGTCAGGACTTCCTCCCGAACAGGCAAGTGGACTGCGATCTCGGCGAACATGCCGGGCAACAATGCCTCGGCCTCGTTATCCACGACACCTTCCAGGAGCACATCGCGGGTCTGCGCGCGCACCTGCGGCGAAATGGCCGTCACCTTGCCGCTGAACGCCTTGTCCGGGTAGGCATCGACGCGAATGACCAGCGGCTGGCCCACGCGCACCAGGCTGACCTGCTGCTGGGGCACCGGAAAATCGATCAGGATCTTGTCCAGCGCCTCCAGGCGCACGATCGGATCGCCCGGCCGGACATACTCACCGAGGTCGACCTGGCGAATACCGATACGCCCGGCAAACGGCGCACGTATCGTCTTCTTCTCTATGGTCAGGCGAATGTTGCGCGCCTGGGCAACGGCACGATCTCGATCGGTTTTGCGCGTATCGTATTCGAACTGCGAATTCAGGCTCTTGTCCAGCAGATCCTGTGACCGCGACAGATTCAGTTCGGCGAGGCGCACATCCGCCTCCAGTGCCGCCAGCCGGGCGCGCTCGTCCTCGACATATTGGCGGGCCAGCACATCGCCGGCCGCCACCTGCGCGCCCGATTCGAATCGCAGCTCGGTGATCATGCCGGCTTCCCGCGCCGTGATATCGACGCCCTGGCTCGCCCGCAACGTGCCGACGGCCGTGATGACCGGCGCCCATGTTTCGGTCGTGGCGACCGTGGTGGAAACGGTAACCGGCGGCATCGCCATGCGACTCATCATCAGGCCCGTCTGATACCCGACCCGGGCCTTCCAGCCGAACAGGGCGCCGAAGAAGAGACCGACGGCGAGCAGCATGAGTATCAGTCGTTTGATCATTGGCAGATTGTACGGGGATTGGGATGGGTTGTGGGGGTTGGAGCGGGGGCCTTTCCCCGGGGTATTTTTTTCGGGTATTTCCCGGGACGGCCTTTTTTGTCCGGTATACCCTTCGGAAACAGTCAGCCGTGCCTCGGCGTTTCCGAAGGGTATACCGGACAAAAAAGGCCCGAAAAAAACACCCGACAAAGTTTCTTACTTCAACCCTGAACCCCAAAAAACCCAACGTCAGAGAACACCCGTTTTCTCGAGCTCCGCCAGAACACGCCCCGCCACCCACGCGTGGCCGGCCCGGTTCCAGTGTCCGTCGGTTGCATAGTACAGATCGGGACGATCGCGCCGATCGGGCGTGTCGATCAGCCGAATACCGTTCTCGCGTAATTGGCGCCGGATGTTCTCCAGTCGCTTGCCGTGAATGCCGACCTGGATCGCGATCACGGGCCAGTCATGCGCACGGCAGATGGCAATTGCCTCATCGAGAATCCGGTAAGTCAATCGATCACTGTCCCTGGCTCCCGGGCCGGGGTCATTCATCCCGGCCGACGCCGCGGATTTCTGCCATTCAATCGTCAGGAATGCCTGGTAAATCAAACCGAGGAGATGGGAATACGCCAGGCCGGGCACCGAGTCGACGGCATTTTGCAATACCCGGATCGCGCCGATCGGCGGTACCGGCAGTTCGATCAATTGCCCGTCTGCGGATACATCGAAGAGCCGCTCGTTCAGGTTGTCCTGAAAATCGTTGCTCATCAACTGCAAAATGACCACCCGGGGATCGTAGACCCGGCCTTCGGCGCGCAGGAACTTGATCCAGCGGCCGTTGCCGTTGGCGCCCATGCCCGTATTGACGACCGGAATCGGCGGCTCGCGTTCTGCCAGCGCGGCGCGAACGAGCGCAGGAAACTCTTCCCCGTCGCTGACGCCGTAACCCATCGTGAATGAATCGCCGAGAAACAGAATCGGCCGGACCGGGACACCCTCCCCGGGTCCCCGGAAGCCATGCGAATTCGTCGAGAAAGCAATCGTGAATTCCGGCGTCACGCGGGTCGTCGTGAAATTCTTTTTCAGCCGCTTGCCGTAGACCGGGTCATACACGGTAAAGGAGGGTCCCACCATGCGGACCGGGATGAACAGCCGGACTGCGATCTCGGCCAGGGCCAGGGCCAGCAGTACGCTGCCCGCGAGCAACAGAAAATTTCGGCCCTTCAACGCTGGACTCTGCGCCGCAAGAGACGGTAGCCGATACCGTCTCTTGCGAACGCCCTGTCCCGTACCCGGTCGCCCCTACGAACCCCGGCGCCGGCGCCTCAACCAGGGCACCAGCAGCAACAGGCCCAGACCAACCGGCCCCATGGCGGACGAGGAGGACTTGAACCGCGACTGAGTCGTATCTTCATCGATCGTGACGGTGACACGGGCCGTCGACGACTTGTTATTGGCATCGGTCACCGTGTAATCGAAGGTGTCCGTCGTCGCCTGGCTGCCCGTGGACGTATAGACGATCGTGTTATCGGGCTGCACGACAGCCGTGCCCTTGGCCGGGTCCGGATCGCCCGTGACCGTGACGGACAGCGGCGTGTTCGACTTGCCCCCATCGTTCGCCAGGACATCGATCGCGATGCTCCCGGATACCGTGGTGCTGGCCGCATCGTCTTTTGCGACCGGCACTTCGGCGACCGTGACCGTGACGGTGGCGAAATTGGAATCCACATCGGTGCTCGTGGTCTTCCTGTTCACCTGGTACTCAAAACTGTCGACACCGACGAACCCGGCATTCGGGGTATACGACACGGCGCAGAACGCCCCCTCCTGTTTGCAGCTCGTCACCGGCGTTTTGATCGTGCCGTTGGCCGGCTGTTTCACCGAAACCGTCAGCGAAGCATTGCTCAGGCCCATATCGTTCGCCAGCACGTCGATCTGGGCCATCTCGCCGGAAAACGTAGAGGCAAAATCGGCAACTGCGCGCAATTCGGTTTGCGTAATCTTCACGGTGACCAACGCCGTCGCAAACCTGCCGTTGCCATCGGTCACGACATATTCAAACTGGTCCGCCGCGCCCGCACTGCCCGTGGCTGCATAGACGATCGTGTTATCGGCCTGGACCGTGGCCGTACCGCTGGCCGGCGGGGTCTTGATCGTCACGGCCAGCGGCACGTTGGCCAGCCCCGAATCGTTCGCCAGCACGTCGATCGTGACCGGCCCGCCGGTATCGAGTAACTCGGCCGTATCGTCGACCGCGACCGGCACCTCGTTGACGGTGATATCGACCGTCGCCACGTTGGACAGGATCAGCGTACTGTCGGTAATCGTGTACCGGAACGAATCCGGTCCGATATAGCCCGTGTTCGGCGTATACGGCACCACGCAGGTTGCCTGTTGATCGCAACCGGTCACCGTACCCAGCGTGCCGTTGGTCGGATTGCTCGTGATCGAAACCACCAGCGGCGTGTCGGCCAGGCCCGCGTCGTTCGACAACACGTTGATGCCGATCATCTCGTCCGGGAACGTCCCGGCCACGTCGTCGACCGCCAGCGGAATGCTCGGATCGGTCACCGCCACGTCGACCGTCGCGACATTCGACGTATCCCCGTTGGAATCCTGCAGCCGGTACGTAAACGAATCCATGCCGATGAACCCCTGGGTCGAGGTATAGACCACCTGCTGCGGGTTACCGGCATCGGGTACGGCCATGCCGTTGGCCGGGTTGCCCACCACCGACACGGTGATCGGTCCCTCGGTCAGGCCCGTATCGTTCGCCTGCACGTCCAGCGTCGCCGCCACGCCGGTGTTCGGCGCCGTGAACGAATCGTCGACGGCCACCGGCTGGTCGTGCACATTGACGCTGACCGTGGCCGTATTCGAGGTATCCCCGGTGCTGCCCGTGCCCCTGGCGTCCGTCAGCTGGTAGGTGAACGTATCCACGCCGTTAAACGCCGGGTTCGACGTATAGGTGATCTGCTGCGGGTTGCCCGCATCGGGCACGGCCATGCCGTTGGCCGGGGGAGTCACCACCGATATCGTGATCGGCGCATCGGTCAGGCCCGTATCGTTGGCCTGCACATCCAGCGTCGTCGGCATCTGTGTAACGGCCGTCGGCAGAGAACTCGCCGCATCGTCGACGGCCACCGGCAGATCGTTGAGAAACACCGTGACCGTCGCCGAACTGGTGTTCGGCGGCGTATCGGAATCGGTAACCTGGTAAATGAACGTATCGTTGCCGAGCTGGTCAAGGTTGGGTGTATACGACAGCGCACAGGCGGTGCCGGGCAGTGGACAGGTCACCGGCAAGACGGTCGTGATCGTTCCCTTCGAAGGCGTGGCCGTGACGTTGACGGAGAACGGCGGAAAGACCAGGCCGACATCGTTACCGAGCACGTCGATGACGACCGGCGTGTTCTTGTCGGTGGCCGCGGCATAGTCGATCGCCGACAACTGGTCACTGACCGTGATCGACACGTTTGCCGTCACGACATCGCCGTTGGCATCGGTCAGCGAGTAGGTGAAACCGTCAGTGCCGAGGAACCCCAATGCCGGCGTATAGGTCAGCGAACAGTCGACCGCCGCCGTGCAGGTCACCGGCAGCGTGCCGCCCGCCATGGGGGCTACCGTCCCGTTCGACGGAGCGCTCGTCACATCGACAATGCTGTCCGGCGCATCGCCGAGCGTGTCGTTGGCCAGCACATCAATGTCGACCGGCGTATCGACGAGCGTACCGGCCGTATCATCCACGGCCACCGGCAACTGGTTGGTGATCGTGACCGTCGCCGTCGCCGCCGGGCCGATCGCATCGTTGACCGTGTACTGGAATGTATCGGTGCCCTGCTGGCCGGGATCCCACTGGTAGTCGATCGTCAGGTCGGCCTGCGGACTCGGAAAGCAGTCCGTGGCCGGCGGAACCGGCGTGCAGACTTCGGCGTTGATGACCGTGGCCGTGCCTTTCGCCGGGGCGGCCGAGATGCTCAGCGCCTTGATTTCGTCTCTGACCGTATCATTGGCCAGCACGTCAACGGAGAACGTCGTATTGGCCGGCACGCTGCGATTGTCGTCGACCACAAAACCGGGGATCCGGAAGACGATTTCTTCGCCGCCCGGCGTGCCGACGGCGACGCCGCCGGGTAGCATTGCGGTGCCGATCCGCACCAGGTCACCCGGGTTGGTGCCCTCATCCAGGTTCAGAGCAAAGTCATACGACGTGATGTCGCGCGGCGCGCCGCCGGTGAGCACGTCGTCACCGCCGAGCGTCTGGCTGACCGCCAGGCCCGGGCCCCAGATCGTCGTGCTTTCATCGGTAAAGTTCGTGCCCAGGTTGTAGCCGCCGCAGCCGCTGGCGCCAACGGTACCCAGGAAGTTACCCTCGATACACTTATAGCTCGTCGCGGTCGCCGTGCTCGTACTGGTATTGATCGACAGGTTCGTGATCTCGTCGGACAGGATCGCCGCCGAGAAGGGGCTGCTGCCGATGCTGCCCGTGGCCGTATACAAACCGGTCGCGTTCAGCGTGGTGCCGTCCCAGTCCCAGACCGCCGTCGTCGGGCCGACGAAGACTGGGTTGTTGGGGTCGCTTTTGCCGGCGTTGACCTGGCTGCCGTCGGTGATCAGCGTGCTGATCGTGCCGCTGCTGCTCGTCTGGTTGTGGAAGGCCAGCAGCACCGTGACCGCATTGGCCGCACCGGACAGTGCCAGCAGCGCCAGCGCCAGCGCCGGTTTCACGAACCACTTCAAACCAACCGGGCATCGCCCCGACGATGCCCCACGGGTATTTATTCTTCTCACCGCAACAAACCTCCATATGCCGGTCAAGGCGGAAAATGCAGCTGACAAACATACGCGACCACCCCGCCGCTCGCAAGATCGGGTGAACCGGGAAAGGCTGTCCGGCCTTCGGACAGCGCGTGAAACGAATATCAGATCAGCTGAAAAATCATAAAGTTATAAGTTGTTTTATTTATCTCTTGCCAGCCTTATTGTACGCCACCCGGTGGCAAAAATCTGCGCCGGCGCCGCAGCCAGGCCAATGGCAGTAGCAGGCCGAGGCCGACCGCTCCCAGGGCCGAACTCCCCCCGGGCAAAGCCGCCTGTTTCAGAACGATGGTCACCCTGACGTTGGCCGCAGAAGCGTTGCCCTTGTTATCGGTGGCCGTGTATTCGAACGTGTCCGAACCAACGCCGCCACCGGCAGGCGGCGTATAGAGAATCGAATTGTCGGCCTGCACCACGGCCGTCCCGCCATTGACCGGCGCGGTGCTGATCGTGACGGCCACGGGCGGAAAATCGAGTCCGTCCGGACTGTCGTTTTTCAGTACGTCAATGTTCGCCGCCTGCGTTTCCGTCGTCGAGGCCTGATCGTCGACCGCCACCGGCACGCGGGCGGGCGCAACCACGGCAATCGTTACATTGGCAACATTGGACGTCTCGTTCGTCGCATCGGTGACGGTGTACTGGAAAGAATCGTTACCGATAAATCCGGCCTCCGGCGTATACCAGACCTTGCACGATCCCTGCTGCTCACAGAGCTGGACCGGGCCGATGGCACCGCGGGCCGGATCCCGGGTGATCGTCAGGTTCAACGGCGTGTCGCCCAGACCCTTATCATTGGCCAGCACCGCGACAAAGCCGGGTTCATCGGCCACCAGCGTGACCGTATCGTCATTCGCCACCGGGATATTCAGGGGCAGCACCTCGACGAAGACCTTCGCGCTGTCCATTTTCCCGCCGTTGTCCGACACCTGGTAATCGAAGGAATCCTTGCCCGGATTCGGCCCGGCGGCAAATTCGATGCGCAGCGAGCTCGCATCGGCCGCCCCGGTGACCAGGACGGAATTGGGAGAGGCCGGCGCCATGGCCAGCGGCGAGACGAGCGTCAGCGGCGTATCGAAAAGCCCCGTGTCATTGGCCAGCACATCGAGAGTCACGGTCTGACCGGCCAGGACGGTGGCAAACGGCTTGTTCGCGGTACCGTCATCGTTGGCATTCAGATTGGTGGTCACGGTCACGTTGACCGTCCCGGTTGCCGACGCGGTCTTGTCGGTCACCGTGTAATCGAACGTATCCGGACCCACGTAACCCACATCCGGCGTATACCGGATCGACAGGCTGCCGCGCGGGCCGGGCAATGCCCCCTGAACGGTGACAAAACCATGCTGAGGGGCCGTATTGGCCGGGGCAGCCAGATTCACGATGTCTTCGCCGAGGCTGTCGTCGAGGACGTCATTGACCAGGACCGGAACATCCACGGCCAGACCGGGGGCCGTGCCGATCACATCGTCGACGGCTCCCGTCGCCAGGCTGAATGTCAGTACTTCGCCGCCGCCCTCGACCGGGTCAACTTGCCCGAAAGGAACGCCGTTGCCGATCAATAGTTCGTCGCCGACGTGCAGGCCCGTACCGGTGATCTGTACGTTACCGAAGTCATAGGCGGATACTACGGAACGCGGTGTGCCGGTCAACACGTCATCGCCGCCGAGCGTCTGGCTGATGGCCAGGCCCGGACCCCAGACCGTGGTGCTTTCATCGATGAAGTTCGTGCCTAAATTGTACCCGCCGCAACCGCTGGCGCCGACCCCGGCCAGGAACGTGCCTTCGACGCACGAGTACGAGGCCGCCGTTGCCGTGGCCGTGCTGGTGTCGATGGAAAGATTGATGATCTGGTCGCTGAGGATCGTCGCCGTGACCGGGCTGCTGCCGATGCTGCCCACGTTCGAGTACAGGCCCGTCGCAGTCAGTGTCGTACCGTCCCAGTCCCAGACTGCCGTCGTCGCCGGGGCAATACCCGAAACGTGGCTGCCGTCCGTAATCAGCGTACTTTTGGTGCCGCTGCTGCTCGTCTGGTTGTGCGAGACGAGCAACACGGTAATGGCATTGGCTGCGGTAGACAGCGCCATCAGCACCATCGCCAATACCGGTTTCACGAGTGACCGTGACCCTGCCGGAAACCTTCCCAACGATGCCCCGCGGGCAAATACGCTTCTCACTGCAACAAACCTCCAAACACCGACCAAGGCGGATAATCCAACTAATAAACATACGCGGCGGAGCAACTGCGATCAAGACGAGGCAAACAGAAAACGGGGGATTCGACCCGGCTCTTGTCCGCAGGTGCGCAGAACGGTCAGCAGAATCAGCCTTCTTAACGCAGAAATTGAGAAACTGCGGTAATATCCGCGCCTGGAGAATTCATCGAAAGGCCGCCGGAGCGGCCCCGAACCGTGAGGTATGCATCCATGTTTCAGCCCCGCACACTCCCTGCAGTCCGTCTCTGGACGGCCTGCCTTTGCGCCCTGTTGACCGGCACGGCCTGGGCCGGCCAGGCGGCACTGCACATGAAAATCGGCGACCCGGCGAGGCGGGACCGGGAAGTGGAATTGCGGCTCGACGGCATCACCGATACCCGCACCGGCGAACTCGTTACGCCGCCGGAACTGGCCGCACGACTGGACGACGTCGGCCTGCTGTTCATCGGCGAAAATCACACCGACCTGGAATTTCACCATGTGCAATTCAGGGTCATCCGGGAACTGCAACGCGCGGGCCGCGAGGTCATGATCGGACTGGAGATGTTCCCGACGACCCAACAAGCCTCGCTGGATGCATGGATCGACGGCGCCTATACCGAGCGGGGCTTTGTCGATCTGGCCAGGTGGTATACCTACTGGGGCTACCGCTGGGAATATTATCGTGACATTTTCCTGTTCGCCCGCGAGCACGGCATCCGGATGTTCGGCATCAACACGCCGCGCGATGTCGTCAAGGCGGTACGCAAAAAAGGCTTCAAAGACCTGACCCCCGAAGAATCCCGGTATTTTCTGCACAAGGTGCAACCGGCCACCGACGATCAGCGGCGCATGTACAAGAGTTTTTTCTCGCCCGACGATGCACTGCACATGAACGAGAACATGATGGCCGGGATGCTGCGCTCGCAAACCACCTGGGATGCAACGATGGGGTGGAATGCATTACACGCGCTGCAGGAACACGGCGGCAAAAAAGCCATCATGGTCGTGCTGATCGGCTCGGGCCACGTGACTTACGGGCTCGGTGCCGAGCGCCAGACCGCGCCTTATTACGACGGCAAGATCGCCTCGGTGATTCCGGTGGCAATCAGGGATGACGAAGACCAGCCGGTCGAGACCGTGCGCGCGAGCTATGCGAACTTCGTCTGGGGGTTGCCCAGGCCGCCCGATACCGTCTACCCGAGACTGGGCATTTCATTGATGGGCAAGCTCGGCGATCGTCCGACCCGGCTGATACAGGTCAGTCACGATTCGGTGGCCGAACGCGCCGGACTCGCAGTGGGCGACATCTTATTGAGCATCAACGGACAGCCGGTCGATTCCGGCGAGGCGCTGCGCAATATTTTCGCACCGGTCCGCTGGGGCGACGTAATCACGGCACGCATCGAACGCAATGGCCGGACACAGGAACTCGACATACCCGTCCGCAGAAATGTGGCCGATTACCAGGGACACTGATCATATGAACAAGACCACCCCGCGCTTCCAATACTGGCCGGCGATTGCCCCGTTATTCCTGCTGGCCCTGGCCGCATGGGGCGACACCCCGCATCCGGATTACACGCTCGACGTGCACATCGACCCGGCCACGCACGAACTCCGGGCCGACATCACGATCGCACTGCCCGAGACCCTGGCCGGACAATCGCTCGAATTCCTGCTGACCGATGCGGTCGAAATCGTCACAGCCGATCCCGCCGTCAAAAAACTACCCGGAGACGGCAGCAAAGGCTTCTCGGGCATCAACGGCTCCAGTGCCGAGATGTCCGACGACAACCACGCCGTCCGGTACCGGGCTCAGCTGCCGCCCGGCGGCACCACTCTGCACGTGACCTATCGCGGTGAAATCAACTTCCCGCTCGGCGACATGAAAGAACAATCCACGCGCGGATTCCGCCGGACCGCCGGCATCATCGGCGACGAAGGCATCTACCTTGCCGGCAGCTCGCTCTGGTACCCCTGGCTCGGCGATGGCCTGATCAATTTCCGGCTGAATTCGAATGTGCCCGAAGACTGGTATGTGATCAGCCAGGGTAACGGCACCTCGCGGGACGAAGATGGGATGGCTCACTGGGATTCCGGCGGCGCCATGGATGAAATCTACCTGGTCGGCGGACCGCTGCTCCGCTATTCCGAACCGGCCGGCGCCGTGGACGTCGACGTTTATCTGCACGAAGCCGACGATGCCGACGCGCTGGCCAAAAAATACCTGACGGCCACGGCCCAGTACCTGGAGATGTACCGCAACCTGATCGGCCCCTACCCCTATAAAAAATTTGCCCTGGTCGAAAACTTCTGGGAGACCGGATACGGCATGCCCACGTTCACGCTGCTGGGCCCGCAGATCATCCGCTTCCCGTTCATCCTGACCTCTTCTTATCCGCACGAGATTCTGCACAACTGGTGGGGCAACTCGGTATTCGTCGATTACGCCAGCGGCAACTGGTGCGAAGGCCTGACCGCCTACATGGCCGATCACCTCATCCAGGAACAACGCGGGCGCGGCGCCGCCTACCGGCGCGATACCCTGAAAAAATACCGGGACTTCGTCAAGGAAGACAAAGACTTCCCGCTGACCGAATTTCGTTCCCGCCACAGCGCCGCGACCGAAGCGATCGGCTATGGCAAAACCCTGATGGGCTTCCACCAGCTGCGCCTGCGGCTCGGCGACGAGTTGTTCAAGCAGGGACTGGCGCGTTTTTATCGCAATAATCGCGGCAAGCAGGCCCGGTTCGCCGACGTGCGCGCTGCGCTCGAGGCCGTCAGCGGCCAGGCGCTCGGCACTTTCTTCACGCAGTGGGTCGAGTGGACCGGCGCACCGGACCTGGCCGTGCGCGATGTCAGGGTCCGCAAGTCCGGGGACGGATATACCGTCAGCGGCACGCTGCTCCAGGTCCAGGACGGACCTGCCTACCAGCTCCGCGTTCCGGTCAGCGTGACGACCGCCGACGGACTGGTGCAATCGACGCTCGATCTGAACCGCAAAAAGCTGTCCTTCAGCATCACGACTTCGTCCGAGCCGCGGTTACTGCAAGTCGATCCGCAATTCGACCTGTTTCGCCTGCTCGACCCGCGCGAGACCGCCCCTTCCATCGGCCAGGTTTTCGGCGAAACGGACATCATCGCCGTACTGCCCGCTGCGGCCGATCCGGCGCTGCAGGCCGGCTACCGGCAACTGGCACAGGAGTGGCAAACCAAATCGCGTCATATCGAGATCGTGTCGGACGCCGATATCGACCGGTTGCCGGCCGACCGTGCCGCCTGGCTGTTCGGCATAAACAACCGGCTGGCCCGACCGATATTCGGTTCGGACCCGGCCGTGGAACTCACCGAAACCACTGTTGTTGCCCAGGGACATTCGATTCCACTGCACGATCACTCGGTGGTCCTGACCGAACGGCACCCGGACAACGCGAACAAGGCAGTCGGCTGGATTATCGTCGACCCGATCGCGGCCGGTCCGGGCCTGGCCGGCAAACTGCCTCACTACGGCAAATACTCCTTCCTCGGCTTCGCCGGCACACAACCGGCCAATCAGGTCAAGGGCGAATGGGCCAACACCGACTCGCCGCTGCGCGTGGACTTGCGCCCGGCCGGCGAACGGGCCGCCGGGCCGGTATCGGCCGCTGCCCCGCCACCGCGCAAAGCACTGGCCGAGATCCCGCCGGTCTTCTCCCGCGAACGCCTGCTCGAGCACGTGCAATACCTGGCTGACGATGCGCTGGGCGGACGCGGCCTGGGCACACCGGGCCTGGAAAAGGCCGCCGATTATATCGTTTCGCATTTCAAGGCGATCGGCCTGGCGCCGGGTGGCGACAATGACAGCTACCGGCAGACTTTTCACGTCGACGAGGGCGAAGACGGCCAACCGCATGACGTGGCCAACCTCATCGGCGTCATCCCGGGCAGCAACCCGGCCTATGCCGGGCAAGCCGTGCTGGTCACGGCGCATTACGATCACCTCGGCCACGGCTGGCCCGATGCGCGTGCCGGGGATAAAGGCAAGATTTACAACGGCGCCGACGACAATGCCAGCGGCGTGGCCGTGCTGATCGAACTGGCGCGTTCGTTCGCCGATGAACCGGCGCCCGAACGCAGCATTGTGTTTGTCGCCTTTACCGGCGAAGAAGCCGGTTTGCTCGGTTCGCATTACTATGCGGCGCACCCGGAACCGGTCGCACTGGAAGGCATCATCGGCGTCGTCAATATGGACACCGTCGGCCGGCTCGGCGCACAGGATATTTCCGTATTCGGCGCCGACAGTGCGAGTGAATGGCCGCACATCTTCCGCGGCATCGGTTTTTCCGCCGGCATCGGCTCGCAGTCCATCACCGGTCACTTTGCCTCATCCGACCACCAGAGCTTCATCGACCGGGGCGTGCCGGCCGTGCAGATTTCCAGCGGCGCCAACCTCGATTACCATCGCCCGAGCGACACGGCGGACAAGATCGACGGTCCGGGCATGGTCAAGGTCGCCACCTTCGTCAAGGAAACCGTCCAGTATCTCGCGCAACGTCCGGAGCCGCTGACGGTGACGATCAGCGGCAAGTCCACCGCCCCGGCCCCCAAAAAAGCCGGCGCCGGCGGCAAGCGGCGCGTATCTGTCGGCACGGTGCCGAATTTTGCGTTCCAGGGCCCCGGCGTCAAGGTCGATGCCGTGGTCCCGGGATCGCCGGCCGAGGCGGCCGGCATTCAGGCCGGCGACATACTGGTGGAGTTTGCCGGCTCGCATATCGAGAATCTGCAAACGTTTACCGACCTGTTGAGATCGTTATCGCCCGGCGACACCGTGCCGGGCGTGGTGCAGCGGGAAGGGAAGAACGTGGAGGTCGAGATTACCGTCACGGCCCGATAGAGGGGAAACCGTAGCGGGGAGGGGCGCTTCTTTTTCGCGCTTTCCCGGGACGGCCTTTTCCTCCCGTGGTGCGAAGCCGGACAGTATCGAGAATGCATCTGCCCGGTCAATGGAGCGAGGAACCTGCTATTCAGCTTCGTACCACGGGATTGTCGTGAATTTTTGTGCCGGTGACCCTTCGGAAACGCGCCTGAATTATCCGGGTTCTTACTGGGTACCAGTACGGGGCGCTGACTGTTTCCGAAGGGTCACCGGCACAAAAATTCGCCCGGGGAAAGACCCGGAAAAGAAGCGCCCCTCCCCGCTACGGTTTCCCCTCCTCCGGCGGATACATGATTTTTATCCCGAGCTTCGCCAGTTCGCTGACAATGATTTGGCGGCCTTCGGTATATCTTTCCAGCGATTCGTGCCGCAATAAAACCTCATCGGGTTCGATGTTGTGCGTCGTTCGGTGCGTGTGATTACAGAAACGCGCGGCCTTGATCCGGCGCAGAAACCCGGCCTGGCGGTGTGCGTAAAACAACCAGTTATCGCAGAACATGGATTTGAACGCCGGCGGATACAGATACCCGAAGTGCTCGTAAACCGACCGGGAAATGACCGGATGAAACACGCAATCGGGAAGTCCTCTCTCATCGGGAAGCTGCAGGCTGAAGTATTGTGCATCGCCGGCGATGGAAATCAGAATCTTGTCCCAGTTCTGTGGCGGCAGAAGATCGTCGGAAACCTGCACGAACATGTCGCCGGTTGCTTTTTCCGCGGCCATGTTCCAGCCGGTCACACAGTCCCGACGGCCGGTATTGACGTATGACGTCATATTGGGAAACTCGCCCGAAAAAGGATCGTCCGTTACAAGGACCACCTCGATGTCTTCCCAGCCGAGCGCGCGTTCCTGCCAGATTTTCAGGACACCCAAAACCAGGTGAGGCCTGGCGGATGTATATATAAGACTAATTTTCATATCGAGACAACAGCGTCCGTCAAGATCGCGGGAGCTTCATAACGCCTGTTGCAGAAACCGCTTCGGCCGCGATGGCGTTTTTATCGCGCGGGCCGCACTAACAGGCTGTTGAAAAGCCCATATGCGGCACAATCCGGCGTTAAAAATTGGCTCACAATGCTCATGTACTGGCGTGTACACTGCGCTTGTTCGCCAATTTTTGCCTTGTCTTGCACTCGCCTGAGACTTTTTCAACAGCCTGCTA
>Ga0114931_10000048_pt1 | contig 113226 bp, 118 predicted proteins | sample 2SBtaG_FD_89579 | JGI IMG/M metagenome (GOLD analysis project Ga0114931, IMG submission 89579) | Deep subsurface microbial communities from Kolumbo volcano to uncover new lineages of life (NeLLi) - 2SBTROV14_V59a metaG | ecosystem: Environmental > Aquatic > Marine > Volcanic | place: Kolumbo...
CATGGCGACCATCTGCGTGGCGTGGCGCCCCTGGCGCGGCGCTACGGACTGCCGGTATGGATGACCGCGGGGACGGCCATCGCGGCGGGCGACAGCGCCCTGCCCAGGCTCGAACGGATCAATACCCACCAGCCATTCTGCATTGGCGACATCGAGATCAGACCCTATCCCGTGCCGCATGATGCCCGGGAGCCCACCCAGTTCGTTTTCTGCGCGGCCGGCAAACGGCTGGGGCTGTTGACCGATGCCGGTTGTATTACCGATCACATCTGCCGTTCGCTGGATGGCGTGGATGGTCTGATCCTGGAAACCAATCATGATGAGGCGCTGCTGGCCCAGGGCCCATACCCGCCCGCGCTCAAGCGTCGGGTCGGAGGCCGGCTGGGACATCTCAGCAACCGTCAGGCCGCCGCCTTACTGGAACAGATCGATACGGCCTCTCTGCAGGTGCTGGTGGCGGCCCATATCAGTGAAAAGAATAATTGCCTGCACCAGGCCCGCGCGGCTCTAAGCGGGGCGCTGCGCCACGATCCGCACTGGCTGACCCTGGCCGACCAGGACACCGGTTTTGACTGGCAGGCCCTTAGCTGAGGCTTCCCGCGCCGATTTCAGGCCCGAAATTGATGTATCATAGCGGCCTGTTTTGAATCATCATCCGATGTTCCTCAAGAGGCTTATCCATGCTCCAACTGCCCGGCTCCCCGGCCCTGTCGCCGTTTCGTTCCCGCAAACTGCTTGAACAAATCCGTGCGGCAGGCATTCCGGTTTCCGCCCTCCAGGCCGAATACCTGCATTTTGTCGCGCTCGAACAGGTCCTCGACGACCGCGAGCGGACCGTTCTGGAGCAACTGTTGAGTTATGGTCCGGAGCCGCTGGCCGCCATCGAGACCGGGCTGGAGCTCGTGGCGGTGCCGCGCATCGGCATGATTTCACCCTGGGCCAGTAAGGCGACGGATATCGCCCACAATTGTGGATTACACAAAATCCATCGCATCGAACGCGGCATCCTGTGTCGTCTGCTGACACCGGGCGGAGAGGATTTGTCACCGGCAGAGTACCAACGTCTTCCGCCTTTATTGCATGATCGCATGACCGAGAGCCTGTTGTCCTACCCGGCGGATGCTGAAGCGCTGTTCCGGGAGACCGAACCGGCGCCATTGGTTCAGGTGGATATTCTGGGCAGCGGCCGCCGCGCTCTGGAGCAAGCCAACCGGGAACTGGGCCTGGCATTGTCCGAGGATGAGATCGATTATCTGCTGGAAAACTTCATCACGCTGGCGCGCAATCCGAGCGATGTCGAACTGATGATGTTCGCCCAGGCCAATTCCGAGCATTGCCGCCACAAAATCTTCAACGCCAACTGGATTATCGACGGTCAGCCCCACGAGGATACGCTGTTCGGGATGATTCGCAAAAGTTATGAAGCCAGCCCCGAGGGCGTGTTGTCCGCTTACAAGGACAATGCCGCGGTCATCGAGGGTTGGCCGGCCCAGCGGTTTTTTGCCGATGAGGATCGCGCTTACCGCGCCCATCAGGAACCGGCTCATATACTGATGAAGGTGGAAACACACAATCATCCCACGGCGATTTCCCCTTTTCCCGGTGCCGCGACCGGTTCCGGTGGCGAGATACGCGATGAGGGTGCGACCGGCCGGGGCGGCAAGCCCAAGGCCGGTCTGGCCGGCTTCTCGGTCTCCAACCTGCGTATTCCCGGTTTTGAGCAGCCGTGGGAGACCGATCACGGTAAACCGGAGCGTATCGTATCGGCACTGGATATCATGGTCGACGGGCCGCTGGGCGCGGCGGCATTCAATAATGAATTCGGTCGTCCCAACCTGTGTGGATATTTCCGCACTTTCGAGGAACGGGTGCCGGGGCCCGACGGTGAGGAAATCCGTGGTTACCACAAGCCGATCATGATTGCCGGTGGGTTCGGCAACCTGAAACAAGAGCATGTGGAAAAACAGCTTATTCCCCCGGGTGCGCAGCTCATCGTGCTGGGTGGGCCGGCGATGCTGATCGGCCTGGGAGGCGGAGCGGCATCCAGCATGGACTCGGGAACCAGTGCCGAGGATCTGGATTTCGCTTCCGTGCAGCGCGGCAATCCGGAAATGCAGCGCCGTTGCCAGGAAGTCATCGACCGGTGCTGGGAACAGGGTGAGGATAACCCGATCATCTCCATTCATGACGTCGGAGCCGGGGGGGTGTCCAATGCCTTTCCGGAACTGGTCGATGACAGCGGCCGCGGCGGACGTTTCGAGCTGCGCAGTTTTCCCAATGATGAGCCGGGTATGTCGCCGATGCAGATCTGGTCGAATGAGTCACAGAAACGTTATGTGCTGGCGGTCGCCAGTGAACGGCTGGCTGAATTCGAGGCCATCTGTGAGCGGGAACGTTGTCTGTTTGCCGTGGTGGGCGAGGCGACCGAGGAACAGGAAGTAGTGGTCGGAGACGGCTATTTCGATAATCTGCCGGTCAGTTTGCCACTGGCGGTCCTGTTGGGCAAGCCGCCCAAAATGCTGCGCGATGTCCACCATCGCCCATTTGAGAAAGTGGATTTCGACACCCACGGAGTGAATCTGCGCGAGGCCGCTTACCGGGTGCTGCGGCTGCCCAGCGTGGCGGACAAAACCTTCCTCATCACCATTGGCGACAGAACGGTCACCGGCTTGGTTACTCGTGACCAGATGGTCGGTCCCTGGCAGGTAGCCTGTGCCGACGTGGCGGTAACCAGCACCGATTATAGCGGCTATACCGGCGAGGCGATGGCGATGGGTGAACGCACCCCGGTGGCTCTGGTGCATGGTCCGGCTTCGGGCCGCATGGCGGTCGGTGAAGTGATCACCAACATCGCCGCCACAGCCATCGACGAGATCGGCAAGATCCGCCTGTCGGCCAACTGGATGGCGCCGGCCGGTCATCCCGGTGAGGACGCCAATCTGTTCGATACCGTGCAAGCCGTGGGCGAGGTTCTGTGTCCGGCGCTGGGACTGGCCATCCCGGTAGGCAAGGACTCCATGTCGATGAAATCGGTCTGGGAACAAGATGGCCAGTCATGCAGCGTGACGGCACCTTTGTCGCTGATCGTGACCGGTTTTGCGCCGGTCAGTGATGTGCGCCGGACCCTGACCCCGCAATTACGTTACGATCAGGGCGAAACGACGCTGATACTGATCGATCTGGGCAAGGGCCGCCAGCGCATGGCGGGTTCGGCGCTGGCCCAGGTTTACAAGCAGATCGGGCATCATGCGCCGGATCTGGATGATCCGCTGGCGGTCAAACATTTTTTTGCTGTGATCCAGCAACTGCGTCGGGAGGGTCGCCTGCTGGCCTATCACGACCGTTCTGATGGAGGATTGTTCGCGACACTCTGTGAAATGGCGTTCGCCGGCCATGGCGGTCTGGATCTCCGCTGTGAAGCACTGGGCGAAGATGCCATCGCGGCCTTGTTCAACGAAGAACTGGGGGCTGTGGTGCAGGTGCGACAGGCCGACCTGGATCCGGTCATGGCAACACTGAAAAACGCCGGTCTGGCCCATCATAGTCATGTCATCGGCGGCTTGAATGCCGAGGACCGAATTCGGGTATATCGACATCAACAGTGCCTGTTGGATGAAACCCGGGTGGACTTACAGCGGGCCTGGCGGGAGACCAGCTACCGCATGCAGGCCTTGCGCGACAATCCGGATTGTGCACAACAGGAATTCGATCGCCTGCTGGAAACGGCAGACCCGGGCATTCAGGTGTCACTCAGTTTCGATCAGAACACGGACGTGGCCGCGCCCTTTATTAACAGCGGCGCGCGGCCGGCCATGGCGATTCTGCGCGAGCAGGGAGTCAATGGGCAGCTGGAAATGGCGCAGGCTTTCCACCGCGCCGGATTCGACAGTGTCGATGCGCACATGAGCGATATTCTGAGCGGTAGGGTATCACTGAGCGCTTTTGCCGGCCTGGCGGCCTGTGGTGGCTTTTCCTATGGCGATGTGCTGGGTGCTGGCCTGGGCTGGGCCAAATCGATTCTGTTCAACAGCCGCGCGCGCGACGAGTTTGCCGCTTTCTTTGCCCGGTCGGACAGTCTGGCGCTGGGCGTATGCAACGGTTGCCAGATGCTGGCCGGGCTGAAGGAACTGATCCCGGGTACGGCACACTGGCCGCGCTTTGTGCGCAATACCAGCGAGCAGTTTGAGGCGCGCTTCTGCAGTGTGGAGGTGCTCGATTCACCCTCCTTGTTTTTGCAGGGCATGGCGGGTTCCATCCTGCCCATCGCCGTGGCGCACGGCGAGGGTCGTGCTGAATTCGTTGCCGGCGCCTCGCCGGCGGCGCTGGAAGCTGACTCCCTGGCGGTACTGCGTTATGTCGACCATCATGGCAAGCCCACCGAGACCTATCCATTGAACCCGAACGGTTCGCCGGGCGGACTTACCGGCGTGACCGCCACCGATGGTCGGGTCACTATCATGATGCCACACCCGGAAAGGGTATTCCGCAGTGTGCAGAATTCCTGGCATCCGGATGACTGGGGCGAAGACGGTCCCTGGCTGCGTATGTTCCGCAATGCGCGGGTCGCGGTGGGTTAGCGGAATGTCTTCTGCAAGGCTCCTCATTGAATTGATCTGCACCCAGGTAAAGGTATTTTGTAGGGTGCCGTGCCGTGGCAATTGTACCAGTTGATATTACGGTGTTTGCTGCTGAAGAGTACGTATTTTTTGTTGCATGTTGTAGTTTATAATGATCAGTTACGGTTAGTTTTTCTCGCTTCAAAACCCTTATAATCGCTTGGTCCCTCAAAATGCACCTTACCTGATCATATCAAGTTTCCCTTTCTGTTTTTTACCAGCGATCCGGCGAGGCGGCCCGCCAGTCAGCTTGCCAGTCGTGCGGAATATCTTCGTTACACAGCAGGCAGCCATGAGCGATGCTGGGATAGAGTTCGCCGTAGTTCGATACCTGAGTGCCATTGACACGCCGATTGATATGGCAGGGCTGGAGTTCATCGGGTTCGCGCAATCCGCAGGAGCCAATCAGTTCGATCAGGTGTTCGATGGTGAGGCGGTGGTAATTGGCGACACGTTGTCCCCGCAGTTCCACGTTCAGGGCTTTATAACGCGCGGGGTTCTGGGTGGCGATACCGGTGGGACAGTGGTCGGTATTGCAGCGCCGTGACTGAATACAGCCCATGGCCAACATCATCCCACGCGCAAAATTGACGGTGTCGGCACCGAGCGCCAGTACCCGAACGATATGGAAGGCGGAGATGACTTTGCCGGCGACAATAAGTTTCAGCCGCTTGCGCAGCCCGGTACCGAGCAGAGCGCTGTTGACGGTAATCAGTGCGTCACGCAGCGGTGTGCCGACCGAGTTGGCCAGTTCGATGGGTGCCGCGCCGGTGCCGCCTTCACCGCCGTCGATCGTAATGAAGTCCGGAGTGATGCCGGTTTCCAGCATGGCTTTGCAGAGGGACAGGAATTCCCGGCGGTTGCCGATACAGAGTTTGAAGCCGACGGGTTTGCCACCCGACAGGGTGCGCAGCTCGGCGACGAATTCCAGCAGACCGGTGGGCGAGCTGAATGCGCTGTGGGCGGGGGGCGATACCACGGCCTGCCCTAACGGCACATGGCGGATGGCGGCGATTTCTTCCGTGAGTTTGGCGGCCGGCAGAATGCCGCCGTGGCCGGGTTTGGCACCCTGGGACAGTTTGATTTCAATCATTTTCACCACATCGAGTTGCGCCTTGTCCTGGAACTGTCCGCGTTCGAAGTGTCCTCGTTCATTGCGGCAGCCGAAATAACCCGTACCGATCTGCCAGACCAGGTCGCCACCATATTTCAGGTGGTAGGGACTGATGCCGCCCTCACCGGTATTGTGGGCAAACCCGCCGATACGGGCGCCCTTGTTCAGCGCCATGATGGCGTGCTTGCTGAGTGCGCCAAAACTCATGGCGGAGATGTTGATCAGAGAGGCGTTATAGGTCTGGCGGCACTCACCATCGCCGAACAAGACCCGCGGGTTAGTATTTTCCGGTTGAACCGGAGTCAGGGAATGATTGATCCATTCATAACCGGCGCGGTAGACATCGAACTGGGTGCCGAAGGGTCGGGTGTCGCGTACGTTTTTGGCGCGTTGATAGACCAAGGAGCGGAATTCCCGGTTAATGGGAGTGCCATTGGTGTTGGTCTCGACAAAATATTGCTGGATTTCATCCCGGACCGATTCGAACAAAAACCGGAAATGGCCGATCACCGGGTAGATCCGCAGAATGGTGTGTTCGGACTGGATAAAGTCTAAGACGCCAATCAGAATGACCGGTCCGGTGAGCAGAAACAGCCAGTAAAACCCGGGATGCAGCCAGCCGAGCAGCAGGATCAGCAAGGTGGTGAGAATCGATAACAGGATAAAACCGTGGCGGACAGACACAATCAGACTCCTTGGATGCAATTGTTATTGGCGTATCGTGGCGAAGGTGCGGATATCGACAGGGATACATCACCTAAAGTTCAAGAATGTATAGAGAATTTATCACGAAACGGGTTTTTCGTTTCATTACTGAACCAATGCGTTAGCATTAAGGTCACAGCGGATAATCAATTGCTGATAAACAACGGATAGCAGATATGTCGACAAAAACCAAGCATGCCATTTTATCCTCGGAAATCACTCCGGAGGCGGTGTATCGCGACCGCCGCCGGTTTATGCAGGCTGGTGTGGCGGCCGCCGGTCTGGCCGGACTGGGCTTATCCCCGTCGGTTTCAGCGGTACCGACGCTGGGTAAAATCGTTTCCAGCGCCTACCGCCTTGAAGATGAAGAACACACCGATTATGAGGATATCACCAGCTACAATAACTTCTACGAGTTCGGAACCGGTAAAGATCAGCCGGCGCGTCGTGCACATACGCTAAAAGTTCATCCCTGGTCGGTATCCATCGGGGGGGAGTGCAATAAACCCGGCGTCTATGATCTCGACGAGATTCTCAGGCCGCACACCCTGGAAGACCGGGTGTATCGCTTTCGTTGCGTGGAAGGCTGGTCCATGGTGATTCCCTGGGTGGGTTTTCCTCTGGCTGGCTTGTTACAGCGTTTCGAGCCGAACAGCAAAGCCAAATATGTCCGGTTCGAAACACTCTACGACCCCAAACAGATGCCGGGCCAGAAGAGCCGGATACTGGACTGGCCCTATGTCGAGGGGCTGCGCATGGATGAAGCCATGCATCCGCTGACGCTGATGGCGGTGGGTCTGTATGGCAAGGCTTTGCCCAAGCAGAACGGTGCGCCGCTGCGTCTGGTGGTGCCCTGGAAATACGGCTTCAAAAGTATCAAGTCGATTGTGAAGATCAGTTTCGAAGAACGCCAGCCACAGAGTAGCTGGATGAAGGCGGCGTTATCGGAATATGGGTTCTATTCCAACGTCAATCCGCAGGTCGATCATCCGCGCTGGAGCCAGCGTACCGAACGGCGTATCGGCGAATTCCGCAAGCGCAGAACGCTGCCTTTCAATGGCTATGCGGACGAGGTGGCGTCTTTGTATGCGGGCATGGATCTGAAAAAATATTTTTGATTCATGAGCTACCAAGACGCCAAGACCGCAAAGAATGAATACGTTGTCAGCTCACAGGGTGTTTCCGTGATTTCCACCTGCCTTAAGCCCGCCATATTCGTGCTGTGTTTGCTTCCACTCGCCGTCCTGACGGGTTTGGGGTTGACCGATAAGCTCGGCGTCAATCCCATCGAGGCCATCACGCATGATACGGGCGACTGGACGCTGCGCTTCCTGCTGCTTACTCTGTTGATGACGCCACTGCGCCAGGTCTTCGGCTGGGCCTGGCCGGTCCGTATCCGGCGCATGCTGGGTTTGTTCGCCGCCTTTTATGCCACGCTGCATTTGTTCACCTATCTGTGGCTGGATCAGTTTTTCTGGTGGGAAGAAATCGCTGCCGATATTCTCAAGCGGCCATTTATCACCGTAGGTATGCTGGCTTTTGTGTTACTGCTGCCCTTGGTGGTGACGTCGACCAACAGCATGATGCGCCGTCTGGGACGGCGCTGGAAAACCTTACACCGTCTGGCCTATGTGATACCCGTACTGGGTGTGCTGCACTATTGGTGGTTGGTCAAGGCGGATATCAGTGAACCCTTGTTGTATGAGCTGTTGCTGGCGGGCCTCCTGGGCTGGCGCTGGTGGAAGGCGCAACGGGCAACCTGGCGCAGGCTACAGGTTTCTCGCCACCAGGCCTAAGCGGTAGTCATCAGGTTCGATCGGTATATGTACCCGGTGTCCACTGCCGGGAGCCACTGCCACGGGTTGATAGTCCTGGTTGAGCAGCTGTGTGATGGTGAAGAGACGGTTGCCGGACGGCAGCAGCAGCTCCACATCGTCGCCCACACTGAATTTGTTCTTGACGTCGACCTCGAGGGCTTGTTTTTCCGGGTCGTAAGCGATGACCTCGCCAACGAACTGTTGTTGCAGAGCGCGTGAATGGGAGTCCAGATAGTTCTGGTAGTCCTGTTCGTGGTGGCGCTGGAAGAAACCGTCGGTGTAGCCGCGGTTGGCCAGGTTGTCCAGTTTGCCCAGCAGGCCGGGATCGAAGGGGCGCCCGGCCACGGCGTCGTCGATGGCCCGGCGGTAGACCTGAGCGGTGCGCGCCGTGTAGTAATGTGACTTGGTACGGCCCTCGATTTTCAGGCTGTCGATGCCCATTTCCACCAGGCGTTGGACGTGTTCGACAGCGCGCAGATCCTTGGAGTTCATGATATACGTGCCGTGTTCGTCTTCCTCGATCGGCATCAGTTCGCCCGGACGGCCCGGCTCTTCGATGAGCCAGGTTTTATCCGTCGGCTTGTGAACCTGTACCGGCACGGCGTCGCCGCTGAGATCGGTTTCCGCGGCATGTACCTTATAGTCCCAGCGGCAGGAATTGGTGCAGGTGCCCTGGTTGGCGTCACGATGATTGAAATACCCGGACAGCAGGCAGCGCCCGGAATAGGCGATACACAGCGCACCATGTACGAAAACCTCCAGTTCCATGTCCGGACATTCCTGGCGGATTTCGGCCACTTCGTCCAAAGACAGTTCCCGCGACAGAATGATGCGTTTTATGCCCAGCGCCTGCCAGAATTTCACCGCCGCGAAATTGACCGTGTTGGCCTGTACCGAGAGATGCACGGGTAGTTCCGGCCAGCGTTCCCGTACCAGCATGATCAATCCCGGATCGGCCATGATCAGCGCATCGGGGCCAAGTTCGATCACGGGTTCGATATCGTCCAGGTAGGTACGAACCTTGCCGTTGTGCGGCAGAACGTTGCTGGCGAGAAAGAAGGCTTTGCCCTGGTTGTGTACGGCCTCGATGCCGGCGGCGAGGGTTTCCAGTTTATGGAAGTCATTGTTACGTACCCGCAGGCTGTAGCGCGGCATGCCGGCATATACGGCGTCCGCGCCGTAGGCGATGGCGTAGTGCAGGTTCCTCAGGTTGCCGGCCGGGGCCAGAAGTTCAGGAGCTTTCATGGTGTCATGGTGTCGACGGGGTAACGGATCGAATTCGGTATTCTACCCGCTGACAGTCACGCCGCGAAACCCGCTTTCAAATACGCCACAAAATACATGGAAACACTGCCGGTTCAACACAAGCAATCCCGGCTGAGTGGTTGCGGGTAACGGCAGACTTGCGGAGGCCTTCTGGCCGTAGGGAAAGCGACGAAATAATCGGGGTCAGACCGAGCACTGCGTTAGATTATAGGCAATTAATTATTCTTCGGAAAAAGAAAAAGCAGCGGCAACATTCAGAGGATTGGTCTGACCCCGATTATTGTGACTATTCATCCGGGGGCTTCTGAAACAACACCACATCCTTGTCGACGAACAGCGCTGCACTGCCCCAGTGCGCGCCCAGCCAATTGAAGGTGGCCTCGGAAAAGAAACACACATGCGTTGGGTCGTTCTTGTAATGCCAGCGGCTGAAGGCCTGCCGGTCGATGACCCGCTTGGTCATAATGCCCAGCCAGCCGCGGGGTCGTAACAGAGACCACAGACGGTCGAGTTCTTCGCCGGGTTGATGCAGATGTTCGACGACCTCACTGGCGGTAATGACATCGTAACGCCGGGTCAGTGCCGTCGGATAGTCGGCGTAAAAAGGGTCGTAATGAGACATAACATACCCCGCATCATTCAGCATGGCCGCCAACGCCGGAGCCGGTCCGCAACCGAAGTCCAGCCCACTGGCGCCGGGCTGCAGGCGTTCGATCAAAGGGTGGGAAAGGCGGGACAGAAAGCGCCGGTAACCCGGATCGTCACAGTCATTCTGGTGCAGATCGTATTCGGCTTTTTCAGCCTCCGCCGACAGGCGTTCGGCAACCGGCACATAGACCAGTTTGCAGCAGGGGCATTGCCGGTAAGAGCGGCGGGCGTCACGGTGGAATTCAGAGTAATTTCCGAAGGCGCACAGAGGGCAGATCATCGACGTATACTTGAGAGGTTCGGAGTGAGTGTTTTTTCCATAAATTGTCATGAATTTTTACAAAAAAGCCGGAGCGTGGCCGGGTATATAAATTGCAATTTATTGTAATATAATGGTTTCATGGACTTGGCTTTGAATTTGCTTAATACTCTGGCACGAATGAGTCGAACTCCAAACCGAGGTACAGCATGCAAATCGTGGATCTATACAATGCCGGCATTGCGCGTGAGCAACGGGTGGCAACAGACCGGCGCCGTTTCGGCTGGAGGACTGTACTCTATGCCAGCCGTTATCGTCGCCGGACCGGTTCACGCCGGCAGGGCGACAGCCTGTTGTTGAGCTCGGATATCCTGCCGTTCACCAGCAGCCTGTTCATTTTGTCGCTGGTGCTGCTGTCACTGATGGATGCCTTTTTCACCACGGTGCTGCTCGGGCGTGGCGCGGTTGAGGTGAACCCTTTTATGGCCTACCTCATTCAGCACGATATGATGTTGTTTGCCCTGGTAAAGGTCAAGGTAACCGGTCTGTGTGCCGTGGTCATGGCGTTATTCTCCAAGCATATTTTTTGGGGTTTCAAAGGCAGCAGTATTGCTCTGTTGATGATCGGCGTGTATCTGGTGCTGGTGGCCTGGGAACTGATGTTGTTGAATTAACGTTAACAGGCCCTGATCAGTTTTTGTACCAGCGTTCGTTGAGCGCCGTGAATACCCGGGCCGGGTACCAGGTTTTGCCGATACTGCCATTGTAGCGCGCCAGCGCCTTCTGATAGTCGCCACCTTCCCGTTTGAGATACTGTTTGAGAATGGCGCAGCCATAACGGATATTGGTCCGGATTTCGAATAAATTATCGTCGGGCCGGCCGATTTCTTCGCGCCAGAATGGCATCACCTGCATCAGACCGCGGGCACCGGCCGAGGAGATGGCGTAACGGTCGAAATTACTTTCGGTCTGAATCAGCGCCAGTACCAGTTCCGGTGGCAGTCCGAAGCCCGAGGCTTCCTGATGAACGATGCGCAGGATCTCAATGCGTTCCACGGAGGGTACGGACTCCCAGCGGCTCAGGCGGCGGGCCATGTCTTTGAGCCAGACCTCGGCTTCGAAGCGGTCCTCGAAGCTCTCGGCCCGGGCAATGGCCTGACTCAGCAGCTGGCGCAGTTGGGCATCGGGCCGTTCCTGGGTGGCGGCCGCCAGCGGCTGGCCGAACCCGGCCAGCAGGCAAAGTATGATCAGTCGCTGTTTCATTCGCCCGGACATTTTTCCGCATTCCTGGTTTATAGCGGACTGAAGCGCCTAAGGCTTGAACCTGGCAACCGCCTCATCGATGGCCATCAGTTCACTGTCTTTTTCATGCCCGCGTTTGTATTCCACCTGGCCGTTGTCCAGGTTGCGGTCACCGACGATAATGCGGTGCGGTATCCCGATCAGTTCCATGTCGGCAAACATCACCCCGGCGCGGACGTCCCGGTCATCGAACAGCACATCGATGCCGGCCTCGAGAAAATCCCGGTAGAGTTGTTCGGCGGTTTCTTTTACCCGGGTAGATTTTTTCATGTTCATCGGGCAGATGGCAACGCGAAACGGCGCGATCGGTTCCGGCCACAGGATGCCACGTTCATCGTGATTCTGCTCGATAGCGGCGGCCACCACGCGTGACACCCCGATGCCATAACACCCCATGATCATGACCTGATCCTTGCCTCCCTCGTCGAGTACCGTGGCTTTCATGGCCTCACTGTACTTGGTGCCGAGTTGGAAGATGTGCCCGACCTCGATACCACGGACGATGGACAGGGTGCCCTGGCCATCCGGGCTGGGGTCTCCCGCTTCCACGTTGCGGATATCGGCAACCTCGGGTTCCGGCAGGTCCCGGCCCCAGTTGACGCCGGACAGATGTTTGCCATTTTCATTGGCACCACAGACAAAATCCGCGACCTGGGCCGCCGCGCGGTCCACATACACGGGGATGTTCAGTCCAACCGGGCCGATGGAGCCGGCATTGGCGCCGGTTGCCGCTTTGATGGCCTCATCGGTGGCCATGGTCAGGGGTTCGGCCACAGCGGCGAGTTTTTCCGCTTTGATGGCATTCAGTTCATGATCGCCGCGCAGCACCAGTGCAACCAGTGAGCCTTCCTCGGCGCCGTTCACGATCAGGGTCTTGAGGCACCGGCTGGGTGGGATCCCCAGGAAAGTACTGACTTCCTCAATGCTGTGTTGTTTCGGTGTCTAGATGGTGTGCATGTCGGCCGAGGGGGCCGGGCGTTCGCCGGCCGGCGCCAGGGCCTCGGCCAGTTCCACGTTAGCGGCGTAATCACTGCTGTCGGAAAAGGCGATAGCGTCTTCGCCGGAATCTGCGAGCACATGAAATTCATGGGATAGCGCGCCGCCGATGGCGCCGGAGTCGGCCTGCACCGGGCGGAATTTCAGTCCCAGGCGGGTAAAGATTCGCGAGTAAGCCTCAAACATACAGGCGTAGGTATCGTTGAGTGAGTCCAGGCTCAGATGGAAGGAATAGGCGTCCTTCATCAGGAATTCACGTGCCCGCATGACGCCGAAACGCGGCCGGATCTCGTCACGGAACTTGGTCTGGATCTGGTAGAAATTGACCGGCAGTTGCTTGTAACTGCGGATTTCCCGGCGGGCGATATCGGTGATGATTTCTTCGTGAGTCGGGCCGTAGCAGAACTCGCGATGATGACGGTCGGTGATGCGCAGCAGTTCGGGACCGTACTGTTCCCAACGCCCGGATTCCTGCCACAGTTCGACCGGTTGCACCGACGGCATCAGCAGTTCCACGGCACCGGCGCGGTTCATTTCCTCGCGCACGATGGCTTCCACCTTGCGCAGCACGCGCAGACCCAGCGGCAGCCAGTTGTACAGGCCGGCGGCCAGTTTGCGGATCATGCCGGCGCGGATCATCAGCTGGTGACTGATGATTTCGGCGTCGGCCGGGACTTCCTTGACGGTGGACAACGGGAATCGGGATGTGCGCATGGGTTTTTTGCGGATTCGTCTAGTTTAGGGAAACAATGATTGTAACTGGAATGCCAGGGAGGGAGAAGCTGGAAGTCAGGAGCGGGAAGTCAGAATGTGCGGCTGTCCCAGCCGAACAGATGCCGTCCGGCATTGCTGAACTCGATATAGATCCGGTCCGGCCTGATACCCAGCAGGGATTCCAGTTGCCCGCACAAGGTGGCGGAAAATTCGGCGCAGCAGTTTTCGGGCAGGCCGATGCTTTTCAGTTCCAGGTAGGCCAGCGGTTCGTTACTGCCGGCAAACAGCATGTCGGGATTATGCTGCAGGTCGACCATGACATAGTTTTCCGGTTTGCCAAGCATGGTGGCCACCTGCTGCGAGAGGGTGCCCAGCACGGCGGCGGGATCTTCGATCGGTTTATTGGTCTTGATGTTGAGAACGGGCATGGTGGTTCCTGGGGTTACTGGCAATAGGTGTCGATCTGTTGCTGAGCTTCGGCGCGCTTGGCGGCCAGCTCCTCGGCGCTGGGATAGTAAGCGACGCCGTCGTCGCCGACCAGTTTTTTGTGTCCCAGGTTGGTGTAAGTCTGCAGATTGTTCTGGGCCGCGGTACAGTTGTTAGGTAACGTTCCGCTTCCTGTTGCTGGGCGTCCGCCTCCTGTTGTGCCTGCGAGCGGGCCTGATCGGTCTCGGATTGTTGGTTCAGTAGCGTGTCGAGTTGTTCCCGGGACTGGCTGGCGCTGCTGGGCGGCGGAGCGGGCGGCCTGACGGTCTGGAAATCCCTGCCGCTGGGTTTCTGCTGGCTGTAGTGCACATTGCCGTGCGCATCGGTCCATTTGTACATGGCCGCCCATAGGGGTTGTGACAGCAGTATGAATGCCAGTGTAAACAACAGTTTGATTGGGTTTTTCATGACGCGGGCCTCACTCCTGCCAGGGATTCTTCCTACGTTAGGTCTTTTGATGGGGGCAGGCAAGTACCTGGTTGGCACTTTTTACGGAAAAATGGCTGTGATGGCTTGACCTTAACGGCCAATCACAGTAGTTTGTGCGGTTCCGCGAAGGCAGTGGGGTGCGTCCGTTTCCGGACGTTTTTGTTTTTCTTTTCAGGTGTTTTGGTTTCCTGTTCTGCGCTCGGGCCAGAAGCATGGCGGGGAACTGTTGCTCGGAGATGGGATCCGTGGAATTGACTGGTGCTGAAATCTTTGTCCGATGTCTCAAGGAAGAGGGTGTCGACCTCGTCTTTGGTTATCCGGGCGGTGCGGTGCTGCATGTCTACGATGCGCTCTATCAGCAGCAGGACGTGCAGCACATTCTGGTGCGTCATGAACAGGCGGCGACCCATGCGGCGGATGGTTACGCGCGTTCCACCGGCCGTCCCGGCGTGGTGTTGGTAACCTCCGGTCCGGGCGCTACCAATGCCGTGACCGGGATTGCCACGGCTTATATGGACTCCATTCCCATGGTGGTGTTCACCGGCCAGGTGCCGACCAGTCTGATCGGAAACGATGCCTTCCAGGAAGTTGACAACATCGGCATCACCCGCCCCTGCGTCAAGCATAACTTCCTGGTGAAGGATGTGAAGGATCTGGCGGAAACGATCAAGAAAGCGTTTTTTGTTGCCACCACCGGCCGTCCGGGACCGGTGGTGGTGGATATTCCCAAGGACGTGACCGCTCAGCGCACGGTTTTCGATTATCCCAAGAAAGTCAAAATGCGTTCCTATAACCCGACCACCCGGGGCCACAGCGGTCAGATCAAAAAAGCCGTGGACCTGATCCTGTCGGCCAAGCGCCCCATGTTTTATACCGGCGGCGGGGTCATTCTGGACAATGCCGCGGATGCGCTGACCGAGCTGTTGCGCAAACTGAATTATCCGGTGACCCAGACCCTGATGGGTCTGGGGGCCTATCCCTCCAGTGACCGTTAGTTTGTCGGTATGCTGGGTATGCACGGTACTTATGAAGCCAATATGGCCATGCATAATTGCGATGTGCTGGTGGCGGTGGGTGCGCGTTTCGATGACCTGGTCACGGGCAATATCGAAAAATTCTGTCCGACCGCCAAGATCGTGCATATTGATATCGACCCGGCCAGTATCTCCAAGAACGTAAAGGTCGATGTGCCGATCGTGGGTCCGGTCGACAATGTGCTAAAACAGATGATCAAGCTGGTCAAGGACGCCAAGCATCTGCCCGATGCCGTGGCGCTGCAGCGCTGGTGGGAGCAGATCGAGGAATGGCGGGGACAGCAATGTCTCAACTATGACCGTAACAGCGAGCTGATCAAACCGCAGTTCGTGATTGAAACCCTGCATAAAATGACTCAGGGTGATGCCTTTGTGACCTCCGATGTCGGGCAGCATCAGATGTGGGCGGCCCAATATTACGGTTTCGACAAACCACGACGCTGGATCAACTCTGGTGGTTTGGGCACCATGGGTTTCGGTATGCCGGCGGCCATGGGTGTGCAGCTGGCGCATCCGGATGCCACGGTGTGCTGCATCACGGGCGAGGGCAATATTCAGATGAATATTCAGGAGTTGTCCACCTGCCGGCAATATGCCTTGCCGCTCAAGGTGATCAACCTGAATAACCGCTATCTGGGCATGGTGCGTCAGTGGCAGGAATTCTTCTACCAGAAGCGCTACGCCATGTCTTATATGGAATCCCTGCCCGATTTTGTGGCCTTGGCCGAATCCTATGGCCACACCGGTATGCGTATTGAAAAGCCGCAGGATGTCGAGGCGGCGCTCCTGGAAGCGATGAAAATAAAGGATAAGCTGGTATTCCTGGATTTCATCACCGACCAGAGCGAAAACGTTTATCCGATGATCCCGGCCGGTGCCGGTCAGAATGAAATGATTTTGATATGAGACACATTATTTCCATATTGCTGGAAAACGAAGCGGGCGCTTTATCCCGGGTGGCGGGTTTGTTTTCCGCCCGGGCCTACAATATCGAATCACTGACCGTAGCGCCGACCGAGGATCCCTCGCTGTCGCGTATGACGCTGGTGACCCGGGGTACCGAAGACATCATCGAGCAGATCACCAAACAGCTCAACAAGCTGGTTTACGTGGTGAAGTTGATGGATATGACCGAGGGGCCGCATATCGAGCGGGAACTGATGATGGTCAAGGTCAGCACCAGCAATAATGGCCTGCGTGATGAGTTGAAACGTCTGGCCGATATCTATCGCGGCCACGTCATCGATGTGACCGATACCACGTATGTGATCGAATTGACCGGCGATGGTGAAAAACTGGATTCTTTCATCCGGATCATTCCGGAAACGGCGATCCTGGAGGTGGTGAGGACGGGCGTCTCGGGTATTGCACGAGGTGAAAAGGCATTGAAGCTTTGAATACTCCGTCATTCCGGCAGAGGCCGGAATCCAGGTGTTATGAATGAATATTTTTTCGACATTTATATAGGTAGGCAGCACCATGAGCTTAAACATGTACTACGACAAAGACTGTGACCTGGCGCTGATCAAGGAGCGCAAAGTCACCATCATCGGTTACGGATCCCAGGGGCATGCTCATGCCCTGAACCTGAAAGACTCCGGCGTCGATGTCACGGTGGCATTGCGGGCGGGTTCGGCCTCGGCCAGGAAAGCCGAAAACGAAGGGTTGCTGGTCAAGGGCATCGAGGAGGCCGTGGCCTCTGCGGACCTGGTGATGGTGCTGGCTCCGGACGAGTATCAGGCAGCCCTGTACCGGGACCAGATCGTTCCCAACATCAAGCAGGGCGCGGTGCTGGCCTTTGCCCACGGCTTTGCCATTCATTACAACCAGATCGTGCCGCGCACCGATCTGGACGTCATCATGATTGCCCCCAAGGCACCGGGCCATACTGTGCGCAGTGAATTCGTGCGCGGCGGCGGTATACCCGATCTGGTGGCCATTTACCAGGATGCTTCCGGCAAGGCCAGGGATATCGCGCTGTCCTATGCGTCGGCCATCGGTGGGGGCCGCACCGGCATCATCGAAACCACGTTCAAGGACGAAACCGAGACCGATCTGTTCGGTGAGCAGGCGGTACTTTGTGGTGGCGCGGTGGAGCTGGTCAAGGCCGGGTTCGAGACCCTGGTGGAAGCCGGTTATGCACCCGAAATGGCCTATTTTGAATGCCTGCACGAACTCAAGCTGATTGTCGATCTGATGTTCGAGGCGGCATCGCCAACATGAACTATTCGATTTCCAATAATGCGGAGTATGGCGAATATGTCACCGGTCCCAAAGTGATCAACGAGGAATCACGCCGGGCCATGCGCGAGGCGTTGCATAATATTCAGGCCGGTGACTATGCCAAGAAGTTTATTCTGGAGGGCATGGCCAATTATCCGGAAATGACGGCGATGCGGCGCCTGAATGCAGCCCACGATATCGAGGTGGTCGGCGAGCGTCTGCGTAGCATGATGCCGTGGATCAACAAAATTGTAGACAAGAGCAAAAACTAGGTTGTCGGCTGACCGCTTGTTTGCGGCAGAATCATTATCATGTCTGGAAACCGTTATCCGTTAATTGCCCGGGAGGGCTGGTTGAGCCTTGCCCTCGGCGTGGCCGTCGCCCTTGGGGTAGCACATTTCGCCGGGTCTGTCTGGTCGGTGCCGGTTTGGTTGGCGACACTGCTGGTTTTGTTGTTGTTCCGCGACCCGGAACGGGAAATCCCTTCCAATCCGCTGGCGGTGGTCAGCCCGTGTGACGGTGTTGTGGAAAGTATTGCGACGACGCATGATGATTATCTCGATCGTGAGGCTCTCAAAATCAGCATCGTCATGAGTCACCTGGGTGTCTATAGTACCCGCAGCCCGGTAGAGGGTAAGATCATGAATATGGTCCAGGCCGAGGTGGATGGCGAAGCGCTTCCCCATGGTGTCTGGTTGCAAACCGTCGAGGGGGATGATCTGGTGGTGGCCATGTATCGCGGCCCCTTGCAGAATGCGCCGCGCTGCTATGTACGGTATGGTGACCGGGTCGGTCAGGGTCAGCGCTGCGGTTTTATTCACCTGGGTTCCAGAGTGGATGTTTATCTTCCGGTCAACAGCCGGGTTGCCGTCCGCGAGGGAGATAAGGTCCGTGGAGCCACCGATGTTATTGCAACCCTTGTTCACAAATAAGCCGGGTGGAGTATGACTGAATCGGATCCCTTACCGGAGACAGCCGCTCACAAGCCATCCCGTGGAATCTACCTGCTCCCCAACCTGTTCACCACCGCTGGTCTGTTTTCCGGTTTTTATGCGATTGTAGCGGCCATCGGCGGACGTTATGAGGCCGCGGCGGTGGCTATTTTTGTTGGCATGATCATGGACGGGATCGATGGCCGGGTGGCGCGTCTGACGCATACCCAGAGTCAGTTCGGGGTTGAATACGACAGCCTGTCGGATATGGTGTGTTTTGGCCTGGCCCCGGCACTGGTCATGTATCAGTGGGCCTTGCATGGGTTTGTCGACTACGGTTGGTTATGGGCCAAGCTTGGCTGGCTGGCGGCTTTCGTCTATGTGGCCGGGGGGGCTTTGCGTCTGGCGCGCTTCAATTCCCAGGTGGAAACGGCTGATAAACGCTATTTTCAGGGTTTGCCGAGTCCTTCGGCAGCGGCGGTGCTGGCCGGCCTGGTGTGGTGGGCGTCTGACGGCGGGCTGGAGGCCGAGGCATTACGTATTCCCGTGGCCGTTGTTACGGTAATCGTCGGCATACTGATGGTCAGCAACTTTCGTTATTACAGTTTCAAGGAAATCGATTATAAAAACCGCGTGCCGTTTGTCGTGCTGCTGCTGGTGGTGTTGGGGTTCATCCTGGTGCTGATCGATCCTCCCACATTATTGTTTTTTGGTTTCTCGTTGTACGCCCTGTCCGGGCCAATACTCACGTTATGGCTGTTGCGCAGAAAGCGGCGCGAACGCACACGCAGCGATAGCCACAGCTTACCTTACGGCTTAGTCGGCCGGCGCATCATCCTGTTGACCACTGACCAGCATCAGAGCGGCCACTACCTGGCGGTCATATTTCTGCGGTGTTTCACTGAGTAAGTGTTCGATGGCCTGCCCCTCCGACAGTCCTTCACGATAAGCGCGGGGGCTGACCAGGGCGACGAAGCTGTTGGCCACGGCCAGAATCCGCGCCGGCAGAATGATCTGTTCACCCGCCAGGCCGCGAGGATAGCCGCTGCCATCCAGGTGTTTCTGTTTTTGGGCGATAGTTTCCAGTACCGGGCCGTCGAAAGGCAGATCGGAGAGGATTTCCAGCGCATAGTCGACATGCCGCTGCAACAGGGCCTGTTCTTCCGCACTGAGTCGATCGGTTTTGGTCAGGATCTCCTCCGGAATGAAAATCTTGCCGACATTGGCCAGATTGGCGGCTAGGCTAATGGTCTGCTGCAATGCTGAATCCAGCTTGAGCTGCCGGGCGATGGCCAGGGCTGTCTGCGCCACCCGGGAAGAATGGTCAGCCGAATAGGGGTCGTGCTTGTCCACGGCTTTCATCAGTGCGCCGACCAGTCGGCGGTACAGATCGGAGCGTTGCCGCTGGGCTTCCTCGAGCTCTGTGACGTCGTGTAACACCAGCAGGTCGGCTTGTCCCTCGCCATCCGGATTGGCCAGCGGCACGGACAGGCACTGAAACTGTCCTTGTTGTCCGGCGATGCTCAGTTCCACGGTATAGTTGCGGTGTCGGTCGGTAGCGGACTGACGTAAATACTCCAACAGCCGCTCGGCGGTGGCGGGGCCGATCACTGAAGCCAGCCCTTTGCCACGAAAGTCGTTCACTTCGATGCCGGTCAGCTGTGCCAGGGCGCGGTTGCCGAACAGCATGATGTGATCCGGTGTCATCAAGATGATCAGATCCTTGATGTTGTCCGTTACCGCATGCAACAGCCGCGTCTGCTGTTCCAGATAATCACTGTATTGCCGGAGTTGCCGGGCCAGCGTTTGGGCGCGCACACTGGAGCCGTGCCGCCAGGCGGCGACCAGCCCCGCCGTCACCAGAAACAGAATAAGAAGGGAGGTGGTCAACAGGTACCGGCGGCGGCTGGTGCCTTCACTGAGGGCCTGCTTGGCGTCAATTGTTTGCAGTAATACCCAGGGAGCCTGCTGCAAGGCCTGGCTGATCATCAACACGTCGCTGCCCTGATAATTTGCCGCCAGGGCAAAACGGCCCGGTTCGCGCAAGGCAATGGCGGCGGCCAGGTTGGGCGTATTGAGCGACAGCTGGCGCCGGGTTGGCAGGGTTCCCAGGCGATCCGGAGACAGGTAAACAATCTGCTCGCCCCGTTTCTCGATCAGCAGGGTTTCCGAAGATTTTTTCAGGCTGCCGTGGTTTTGCAACAGACTGTACAGTTTCCGGTCGGCGCGCTGAATGCCGACCAATACTCCCTTGCTGGAGTTATCCGCGGCGCCCTGTACAGCGGTAACAGGTACGGCGAAGCCGAACACGGGCACATCGTCTTCGGTCAGGCGGATATTCAGCAAGCAGGGGCGACGTTGACCGAGGCAACCGGAGATACGATCCTGGTAGGATGGGTTCAACCCGGGAAAACCGGAGGTGGCCACGACCAGTTTTCCCTGATGGTCAAACAATGCCAGCCCACTGTGGCCGATCACGGGTCGGTTGGCCGGGATCAGCGGTTGTTGAGCTTCACGGTCCAGGTAACCGAGGCGCTCGGCGCTGGCAATCAACAGATTCCTCAAATAGCTGAGTTGGGCAGGTTCAGTCTCGTTGCCCGACTGCCGCAGAGCCAGTTGTGTCAGATACAGTTGCAGTGAAGCGTTGTCGGCCAGTTCTTCCAGTTGTTGGGATTGGCTGTTCAGCCAGTCGTCGATAGTGGCGGCGCGCTCTTCCGCGATCACGCTCAATTGGCCGCGCCAGCGATCCAGGTCCCGGGCTTGCTCGCTGTCCAGATAACGAAAGATCAGCAGCACACCAACCACGACAACGCCGGCAAGGATAGCCATACCGACTATAACCGGTCGTTTGTCGGGGGAGGGGCTGAAGTCATTGTGGTTATTCATGATGGCGGTGTATAGATCCACCAGCCGTGTTCATTGATGGCATAAACGGGTACATAATGAACGATGCTGCGGTGGTCGATTACCTCCTGAATCTGGTTGTCGAGGATCAGGATATCATTGTTGTGATAATAAGCGAGGATAGCGTGTGGTACACGCAGGTTGGTATCTTGCAACACAACCACGCGCAGACTGTCCAGAGGGAAGCCCAGCCAAAGCAGGGAAAACAGCTTGGTGATGGCGTAATCCTCGCAGTCACCTCCGTTATTCAGGAATTCGCGGGCTACCGCCCAGTAATCCTCCAGGCCATAATTATCGATATCCAGTACATAACGCTTGTTATTGGCGTAGCGGTTGACGGCCTGCAGTTGCTTGGCTTTGGACGAGCCGCGGATACTGTCCAGAAACCGGTGCCACTCCTGAAGATGGCAGTGATTCAGGGTGGGGGAGTCGCAATCGCCCGGCGGTAAATCTTCTGTAAGATGACGTTCGAGCATACTGATCCATTGCGTGAAGCTGCTGGTGTCCTGCTGAGGAGTTTCCTGGTATCCGAACAGCCTTGGTGCGGCCATTACCCGGTATGACAGTACCAATAATAGCGTGAATGCAATAAACTGTGCAGCCAACAAATACGTTTTCTGGGGCTGGTTATCCATCGAAGGGGCAGATACCTGTTTCTTCCGGTCAATAAGCGGTTCGGGTTAAAGTACCAAAAATTCCGGTTCGGTGAAAACCGGCTGAATAATCATAACGGAGGTCAGTTTGATGGGAAGGTCAGTTTCGATGGATAAAATGCTCTGCTCTTTGCTGGGAACAGGCCTGTTGCTGGGTGCGAATCCACTATTGGCGGAAACCACCGATCAAGAACTCGAGGCACTGTTTGCCGAAGGCATGCAGGCGCTTAAGGATGATCGTCTGAAAACGGCTGTCGAGGCTTTCAACAGTATTCTCAGTACCGCGCCGACTCTACATCGGGCGCAACTGGAACTCGCCGTGGCGTATTATCGTTCGCTGCGTTATGCTGAGGCCCGCCGTCTGGCGCAGCAGGTTCTGGATGATCCCGCCACGCCGCCTCAGGTACGGGTCAGCATCCTGGCATTCCTAGCGCAGGTGGACAAGGAGGAAAAATCCTTCACCAAAGCGCATGAATTTACCCCGTCGCTCAGTGTGGGTTTCATGAATGACTCCAATGTCACTGTCGGACCGTCCTCCGATCTGCTCGATATCAATGGTAATCTCTTCACCCTGACGGCCGGGCAGAAACAGCATGATAATGCCGTTGTCATGTCTACCGGTCTGGTGCATCTTTACCGGCCGGGATTGACCTTCTCTTCCGGAGAGCAGACCGGCAGTGTTGAATGGCTGAGTCAGCTCAGTCTGTATCACCGCGAATACAGTGAACTGAATGCTTATAATCAGACGATAGTGTCGGCCAGTACCGGGCCGGCCTGGGTGGTGCTGCGGCACTGGCGGGCGGCACTGAATCTGAGACTGGACAAAATCTGGCTGGGGGGTAGTCAGCTGGGATTGTTCAGTTCCTTGAATCCGACTGTGACGTACCAGTTTCACAATGGTGAACTCAGTTTTACCGGAGCGGTTACCGACCGCGCTTATGACGCCGCGGTGAATCAGCCCCGAGAAGGGGTTTATAAAACGATCGGTACTGCCATTGGGGTCTATTTCAGGCAACGCAAGGTGGCCACTCAGGTGGGCCTGAATCTGTTCGATTTCAATGCCAAAACCGACCGTTTTTCGAATCAGGGCTGGGAAGTTTATACCGGCGCGATTTTTCAGGCATGGCCTCAGGGGTCGTTATTTGCCCGGGCGGCCCTGAAAAGTATCGACTACGACGGCTTGGAGCCGTTGTTCAATGTGAAACGGTCGGAAAGTGAAGGTTCGCTGAGAGTGGGATTCAACCACCAGTTTGTCAGTGGCTATCTGGATAAATGGGCGATAAATGGTAACTATGCCATCACGAATAATGATTCGAATGTGTCACTGTATGATTATCAGCGCCGCCAACTGACACTCAGCCTGTCGAAGTCATTCTAGTGCGGTAGAGTTGGTGTCCCGAGTGAAACCCCGGCCTGGAGGGTTTGCCTGAGCCGGGCGTTTTCTCCCTGAAATTGTCGAATAAATTAACATTTAAAATAGCATGACGTAAGACTGCTGGCCGTTAATTCCAGGGTTTTTTCGGTATGGCTGTAAAATATTCCGATATTTTCGATTAATCTGTCAGCATTGTTTACAATTGAAAGACCGAGAAACACTGTCTATACTTTAAGTTCAAGAATAACTTTTTGAAATCTAATAATTTATTGAGATTGGCGCGACTGTTGCTACAGGCTAGGGTAATCTCATTTCAACCAGAGCCTTGCTGGTTTTCCAGCAGGCCGGAGGACTTTAGTTATGACGACATCATCCCGGGTAATTCTTCCTTTAGCCATATCGATCAGTTTTGCTTTGAATACGGCCTATGCGGTCAGCAAGCAGGGACATGATGATGACGATTCGGTTTACAGTTGGGGACGATGGGAGACACTGAGCCCGGCTGCTGGGGGAAATATCGAACCACCCGCGGTGGAATCCGAGACCGGTGCCAGTCTGACGACGGATGATTATCAGCGCAGCGTGTCTCAAGTGAGTAGCAGTTCCCAATCAAGCGATACCGGACCGGTAACCACTCCGGTGACAGACGATACGCCAACCGAACCTCAGGAGCCACAGATTGTGGAACCGCCGGTTGAGCCGCCACCGGTCTCTCTCTTCGGTAATTGTGTTGCCGGGGAAGCCTGTGGATTCGCCACCCGTAACCTGGTCGAAGTGGAAGGTGACCAGCCGACTACCGGCGAAGGCTCCGCACTCAATACCATCAGCCTCAGCACGCCTGATAACTCCGACAGCGACGCTTATCAGTTCGTCCTTAACGAAGGTGAGGCCGATCAGGTGGATTCCGCCGTGATGGATGACTACACCGGCAACCGCTCACGACTCGCCACGGATGCCGATGAGACCTCGGGTCTGGCGCTCAATCGCTATAACGATCCCGCCAAGGGTTTCTGGAACAACAGCAGTGAGGAATTCGGTGACGAGACCGGTTATCTGGCCTGGGGTACCGCCGTGCCGCAGGGTTTGCTGGATCAGTTGAATCTGAACGGGGTTACCGCTTCTTTCCGTGGCACCATGGAAAGTGGTCTGACCAATGTCGACATGACGGTGAATTTCGGACCGGCGGCCAACTGGTCGGCTGACTGGACCGGCTCGTACAACTTCAGTGCCAGCGGTGATGTCACCGGCCCCAATCTGGTGGCCACCGACATCCAGAATGCCACCGGTGAGGTGGGCGGTTTCCTGGCTGGAACCGGTACCGTGGACATGACCGCGATTGTGGGTGTGGATGTGGTCACCGACGAAGGCCAATATACCGATGTGGGTGTGCTCGACCGGTTGGACGTGAAAGCCCTCAAGGGTCCGCGGCCGGTACGTCGCGCCTTGCAGTAACCGCTAAGCGGTCCGAGAAAGGCGCCGTCAGGCGCCTTTCTTTATTCGCTTGGCATTTACCGCCCTCTGGTTTATAGTTCTTAAGAACCCAATACGCTTTGCCGTTATTACGTATATGACCACCGCACAGCCCGACATGTCGACCGCGATGATCCCGCTCCGGGGTCAGTGGCTGCTGCGCGCCTTTCTGCTGCTGCCCTGACGGGCAGACAACTCTTCTCTTACATTTCCATTTTCTTTATCGCAGGTCGCCGGGCAGAGCGATAGCAGCTTTGTTATAGTTGCGGGCCAGGCGGCAGAACCCAGAATGAACAGGTTTCGCGGAGCGGGATCATGAGCAAAGACAACTTAATTATTTTCGATACCACCCTGCGCGATGGTGAGCAGAGTCCGGGCGCATCCATGACCCGGGATGAAAAAGTCCGCATCGCCAAGGCGTTGGAACGCATGCGGGTGGATGTGATCGAGGCCGGTTTTCCCATTGCCAGTCCGGGCGATTTTGAGGCGGTGCGGGCGGTGGCCCAGGCGGTCAAGGACAGCACGGTGTGTGGTCTGGCGCGTGCCCTGGATCGTGACATCGACCGTGCCGGGGAGGCGCTGAAACCGGCGGCCAGCGCCCGGATTCATACATTTATCGCCACCTCTCCCATTCATATGCAGATGAAGCTGCGCATGGAGCCGGACCAGGTGGTGGCGCAGGCCATCAAGGCTGTCAAACGCGCCCGTCAGTATACGGATAATGTGGAGTTTTCTCCTGAGGATGCGGGTCGTTCCGAGCTGGATTTTTTGTGCCGCATTATCGAGGCGGTGATCGATGCCGGCGCCAGCACCATCAATATCCCGGATACGGTGGGCTACAATCTGCCGCATCAGTTCGGCGAATTGATCAAGAACCTGATCGAACGCATCCCCAATGCGGACCAGGCGGTGTTTTCGGTGCATTGCCACAATGATCTGGGCCTGGCAGTGGCTAACTCGCTGGCGGCCGTGCGCTACGGCGCGCGCCAGGTGGAATGCACCATCAACGGACTGGGTGAGCGGGCCGGTAACGCCGCTCTGGAAGAGGTGGCGATGGCAGTGCGCACCCGGCAGGATGTGTTCGACTGTGATACCGGCCTGGATACCACCCAGATTATGACCTGTTCGCGGTTGGTGTCCGGCATTACCGGTTTTGCCGTACAGCCCAACAAGGCCATCGTCGGTGCCAATGCTTTCGCGCATGAATCCGGTATCCATCAGGATGGCGTGCTGAAGAGTCGCGAGACCTATGAAATCATGCGCGCCCAGGATGTCGGCTGGTCGGCCAACCGCATCGTGCTGGGCAAGCATTCCGGTCGCAATGCCTTCAAGACCCGTCTGGCGGATCTGGGTATCGAATTCGAGTCGGAAGAAAACCTCAACGAGGCCTTCGCCCGTTTCAAAGAGCTGGCGGACAAAAAACACGAAATTTATGATGAAGACCTGCAGGCGCTGGTCACCGAGGCTAATCTCGATGCGGTCAATGAGCGCATGCGCCTGGTGTCGCTCAAGGTGTGCTCGGAAACCGGCGAGACGCCGCAGGCCTCATTGACGCTGGCGGTGGATGGCGAGGAACGGCAGATTACCGAAACCGGCAGCGGTCCGGTGGATGCGGCGTTTCGGGCCATCGAGGCGGTGGTCGACAGCGGTACCGAGTTGCAACTGTATTCGGTCAACAACATCACCAGTGGCACCGATGCGCAGGGTGAAGTGACGGTACGACTGGAGAAAGCCGGGCGGATCGTCAACGGCCAGGGGGCCGATACCGACATCGTCATTGCTTCGGCCAAGGCGTATATCAATGCGCTCAACAAGCTGACTGAACCGGCAGACCGGGAGCATCCCCAGCGGGGGGATGTGTAGTGGATTCACGCCAGCGCCAATATCTGGATGCCATGGGTATTCAGCGCTGGCAGTGGCGTGGCGACCCGGATGAACGATCAGCGGAATCGAACCAGGGGGTCGATGTGTCCTCTCCTGGCGCGGTGGACGGTCTGGACTGGGATGAACTGGCCACGGCGGTAGCGGCGTGCCGCCGCTGCGAACTGTGCGAATCGCGTACCCAGACGGTGTTCGGCGTTGGCAATCAGTCCGCCGACTGCATGATAATCGGCGAAGCGCCCGGCGCCGAGGAGGACCGGCAGGGTGAGCCCTTCGTCGGCCGGGCCGGACAGTTGCTCGACGCCATGTTGCAGGCGGTCCGGCTTGACCGGCGTACGGTATATATCGCCAACATTCTGAAATGCCGTCCGCCAAATAACCGCGACCCGGCGCCCGAGGAAGCGGTGGCCTGCCGGGATTACCTGCAACGTCAGATCAGTCTGGTGCAGCCCCGGGTTATACTGGCAGTGGGACGGATCGCTGCCCAGAATTTATTGCAAAGCAATCAGCCAATCGGCCGCTTAAGAGGACAGGAACATACTTTTGGGGAGGACCGTATACCCGTGATCGTGACGTATCATCCGGCGTATTTATTGCGCTCACCACTGGAGAAACGCAAAACCTGGACTGATTTGCTGCGGGTGCGACAGCGTCTGGAGGAGAGAGCATGAGTGCGGTCATGCAGGATCCGGGCGGCATGTTTCGGCCCATACTGGAATCCGACCTGGCGACGGTTATCGAACTTGAACAGCGGGCTTATGCGTTTCCGTGGACGCTTGGTATCATGCGTGATTGCTTGCGGGTCGGTTACAGTTGTTGGGTTTACGAAAGCGCGGGAAGTATCCATGCTTACGCGTTTATGAGTGTGGCAGCGGGGGAGGCGCATTTGCTCAATCTCTGTGTGGCGCCGGAATTACAGTGCCAAGGGATCGGACGCCGGGTTCTTCGCCATCTTGTGATCATAGCCCGCCGGCAAGGCGCGGATACGCTGTTTCTGGAAGTCAGGCCCAGTAATCAAGTCGCGCTTGTGCTCTATCAATCACTGGGTTTTAACGAAGTGGGGCAGCGCCGGAATTATTACCCCAGTCATCAAGGGCGGGAAGATGCGTTGGTATTTGCTCTGGCGCTGAGTCATTAGTGTCGACCTCCCTAGGTGTATACCGCGCAAGTGTCAGAAAAGCCGTCAATGTCGTTTTTTCTTACATTTCTTTATCGCGGTTGAAAATTTTAAATAATTGAAAATAATAAGAAAAACCGCTCAACGCCTTAGGAATAGTTTACATATTTTGGTTGAGCGTTCTCTTTGACTTGATAAACAATTGAAAAGTCGAAAGAAAATATTGTGGTACGATAAATGCTTTATAATTAATATAATACTAACGATTCAGCTATGCCCTATACAGTCCCGAGGAGGCTAAAAGCCATGCGATTCAAAAATTTAGCTTCAGCGTTAATGGGGGTTACCCTGTTGTGCGCCGGAGTGGCTCATGCTATTACGGCGTTGCCGACCAATACGGTGGCACTGACAACGACTACGCCAACGGTGGCAGTGGGTGACAGCATTGCCTTCGACCTGTCTCTGGATCTTTCCACCGCGACCTACAGCGGCTGGGTGGATATCAGCTATGACAACAGTCTGTTGAGTTTCACTGGCACGTCGAATCTGAGCAGCTTTTGGGATACCGTCAACGTCAGTGATAGCGGTTCGGTGGTCACCATTTATTTTGAATCAATGACCTCAGAGACCGCTACCGATACCGTGCTGACTCTGGGCTTCGATACTTTGGATGCCGGTTTAGGTTCGCTGGGTATCGACAATCATGGCGCCTCGGTCAGTTTTCTGGATGCCAATAGTCATGGTATCTCAGGTATCAGCTATGTCGGCGCGGACTATACTATCACCACCGTACCGGTTCCGGCCGCGGTCTGGTTGTTCGGTTCAGGCCTGCTGGGTCTGGTAGGGGTTGCCCGGCGCCGCACCGCATAACTAACGGTTCGGTTCTCTTCCGGAAAAGGCGGTGCAGCAGCATCGCCTTTTCTTTGCCCTGACCCTGGAAGGGTAGGGTACTCATAATGAAACTCGCAGAGGTTCTCTGAGCGCCCTGACCCTGGAAGGGTAGGGTACTCATAATGAAACTCGCAGAGGTTCTCTGAGCGCCCTGACCCTGGAAGGGTAGGGTACTCATAATGAAACTCGCGAGGATTCTCTGGATGATCTGGTAGAATAAGGGTTTTTCCTGCACAGATTATCAATTTCCATGAAACAACCCAATACGGAGACGGCCCGGCGCCGGACCTTCGCAATCATCTCGCATCCGGATGCGGGTAAGACCACTTTGACCGAAAAATTGCTGCTGTTCGGCGGCGCCATCCAGCTGGCCGGCACGGTCAAGGGGCGCAAGGCTACCCGCCATGCCACCTCGGACTGGATGGAGATGGAAAAGCAGCGGGGTATCTCGGTGACCTCGTCGGTCATGCAGTTTCCTTATCGTGAACGCATGGTGAATCTGCTGGACACCCCGGGGCATGAGGATTTTTCCGAGGATACCTACCGCACCCTGACCGCGGTGGACTCGGCCCTGATGGTCATCGACGTGGCCAAGGGTGTCGAGGCGCGTACCATCAAGCTGATGGAAGTGTGCCGGTTGCGCACCACGCCGATTTTCACCTTCATCAACAAGCTCGACCGGGAAGGCAAGGAGCCCATCGAATTGCTGGACGAAGTGGAAGAAGTGCTCAACATCCAGTGCGCACCGGTCACCTGGCCGATCGGTACGGGCAAGCGGTTCAAGGGGGTTTACCATCTGATCGATGACAAGGTGCATCTTTACGCGCCCGGCAAAGGCGAGGAGCGCTCGGATATCGAGGTCATTGAGGGGCTGGACAATCCGCTGCTGGATGAACTACTGGGCGATCAGGCTGCCGAGCTGCGTGATGAAGTAGAGCTGGTACGCGGCGCCAGTCACGAGTTCGACCCGCAGGCTTATTTACGGGCAGAGCAGACGCCGGTGTTTTTAGGCTCAGCGATCAATAATTTCGGGGTCACCGAACTGCTGGATTATTTTGTCGAGTATGCACCAGCGCCACAGGCCCGTGCGACCCGGACGCGGCTGGTCGAGCCGGGTGAGGATAAATTCTCAGGTTTTGTGTTTAAAATCCAGGCCAACATGGACCCTCAACACCGCGATCGGATAGCCTTTCTGCGAGTCTGTTCCGGCCGTTATATCAAGGGTATGAAAATGCATCATGTGCGCATTGGCAAGGATGTTCAGGTCGCCAATTCGGTAACCTTTCTGGCTTCGGATCGCGGCCATGTGGAGGAGGCCTTTCCCGGCGACATCATCGGTCTGCACAATCACGGTACCATCCGTATCGGTGATACGTTCACCCAGGGTGAAGATCTGAAGTTCACCGGCATTCCTAATTTCGCACCGGAATTGTTTCGCCGCGCGGTATTGAAAGATCCGATGAAGATGAAAGCCCTGCAGAAAGGACTCGACCAGTTGTGCGAGGAAGGTGCAACCCAGTTGTTCCGGCCGATGAAAAACAACGATCTGATCCTCGGCGCCGTGGGCGTGTTGCAGTTCGAGGTGGTGGCGCAACGTCTGCAGGATGAATACAAGGTGGACTGCGCCTTCGAGGGTATTTCGGTGGCCACGGCGCGCTGGATTCAATGTGATGATGAGGCATTGCTTGCCCGGTTTCGAGAAAAAGCCCATGACAATCTGGCGCTGGACCAGGCCGGAGAGTTGGTCTACATCGCCCCGACCCGCGTTAATCTGCAGATGGCGGAAGAGAAATGGCCGGAGATTCGTTTCCTTGCAACCCGGGAACACTGATCACCCTGAAAAAGACTTATTTGGGTGCAGGATGCCTGTATTTAGTGCGCAGAGAGTGTCCAAATTGGCAGTGGTTATTGTTTAAGTTATTGTTTTTAAAGGCTTCGAAGAATTGGCACGTGAAGTGCAATAGTCTAGGTGGGTGAGTTGTTGATACGACCCCGGCACGATCTACCTGCCTGCCTGAGTGCCGGGTTTCGATAACTGACCTGTTAGACAAGTGATGACCGCAACGGTTTTCACACCATTGTCTCTCCTCTACTACTGTCGCTTTGGGGGTACTATTAGTACCCCCTTCTTTTTTTTGTCTTAAGCGAAACTGCCCTTGGGAACGACGACGACACCATTGTCGGAAACGGTGAACCGCTGTTTGTCTTTTTCCAGGTCGGTTCCGATCTGTTCTCCTGCCGGTACCTGTACGCCTTTATCGATAATACAGCGTTGTAAATGGCAGCCATCGCCCACCGACACATCGTTGAACAAAATACAGTCCTGCACCATGGTCTCGTCGCCGATGTACACATTGGGAAACAGGATCGAGTGCTGCACGCTGCCCCCGGCAATCACTGTACCCCCAGCAACGATCGAATTGATGAAAATGCCTTCGTTGCCGGAGGTGCCGGGCACGGTTCTGGCCGGTGCGGACTGTGATTGATAGGTACGAATGGGCCAGTCATTCTGATACAGGTTCAGTGAAGGCAGGGGTTTCAGTAAATCCATATTGGCGTCATAGAAAGAATCCAGTGTGCCAACATCACGCCAATAACGATCGGGCGTGACCCGGCCGGTGTTGCCTCCAAAGCTATAGGCATGAACCTTGTGGGATTGAATGAGCGACGGCAGGATATCCATGCCGAAATCATGTTGAGATTGTTCGTTGTGGTGATCCTGTGCCAGAGTTTCCAGCAGCAGGTCCATGGAAAACACATAAATGCCCATGGAGGCCAGAGCATGATCCGGATCGTCCGGCAGTGGGTGGGGTTGCTCGGGTTTTTCCGTGAATTCGATGATGCGTCCGTCATTATTGGTGTTCATTACACCAAAGCCGCGGGCTTCTTCCAGGCTGACAGTCATGCAGGCAATAGAGACATCGGCCTGGGTGTGTTTGTGCGCCTTGATCATGGCCGCATAATCCATACGATAGATATGATCACCGGATAAAACCAGTACCTGTTCGGCGCCGCTGCGTTCTAGCAGATAGTGATTCTGATAAATGGCATCGGCGGTGCCGGTATAAAACCGCTCGCCGGTACGCATCTGTGGCGGGATGGTGGTAATGTATTCGCCGAGTTCCGGATTGAAAACCGACCAGCCATCTCGCAGGTGCTTGTTCAACGAATGGGATTTGTATTGCGTCAACACCAGGATGCGCCGCAGGTCCGAGTGTAGGCAATTGGACAAAGTGAAATCGATGATCCGGTATTTCCCCCCAAAGGGTACGGCCGGTTTTGCCCGGTCACTGGTCAGCGGAGCGAGTCGTGAGCCGACTCCGCCGGCAAGAATGATGGTGAGCGTTTTATCCAGCATAAATGGTTTTCCTTACGATTTGCTTTGGACCCCGGGCGCTGCATTATACTGCCTTGCCTGGCGCGTGCAGCCGCTTAAGCCGCTAAAGTTGATCTAAGTTGGTCTAAGCAAGCACTATGCCGGTGCGCTGTGGCCGTGAATGACAGCAGAAAAACCGGGCAGAAGGTGAAAAACTCCGGTTTAATTCGCACGAATATGATGCGCTAACGCATTTAGACGGTGCGAATTTTCGATGACTACAGGGCTTTCAGTTTCAGTAAACAGACAGAGTGGTCGCAATATGCCTGTAATATCGAGAGTTTTAAATTCCTGGCACAATCTGTGCAACTTCGTCTCCAGCACTAACATCGGACCTGCTAGTTAACTGATCGCTATGAAATTGCGCGTAATGGTCGTCGATGAGAGTGCTCAGCGCGAGACATTGCTGCTCGAAGCACTGGAACAGGAGGGGTACGAGGTTGTATCCCGAGTACCCAATGTGGCGAACCTGTTTGAAGAAGTACTGGCTGCTGCACCGGATATTGTGATTGTGGATATGGAATCCCCGGATCGCGATACCTTGGAACAAATGCGGACCTTGCACGACGCCCATCCCAAGCCGGTGGTGATGTTTGCGGATGACGGCGATAGCAGCATGATTCGGGATGCAGTAAGGGCCGGCGTCAGCGCATATGTTGTTGATGGTTTGAGCAAAGAACGTCTGCAGCCGATTCTCGAAGTCGCGGTTGCGCGGTTTAACAAGTTTCAGGAACTCAAACGGGAGCTTGAACAAACCAGAACTTCGTTAAATGAACGAAAAATCATCGACCGGGCCAAAGGGATACTGATGGTCCGGCGGAATTTCAGCGAGCAAGAGGCTTACCAGGCTCTTCGCAAGCAGGCGATGAACACGAACAAGCGTATCGTGGAAGTCGCCCAGAACATTATCGACACAGCGGAATTGCTGGGTTGAATGACTAACTGGCCATAGTCGGCCGGACTGAAGCCAGCCAACGGCGGCTGGCTGATTTTGGACAAAGACGTCCATATGTCTGTTTCTTGACTGAAGCAGGCATATGGGCGTTTTTTTTTGCATTGAGGTGTGTGAATGCCAGCGGTTGCGCAGACAAACAGACAAATTGATACGGAAAGGGAAAGCACTTCCCGACCTGTAGTGATTGTCGGGACCGGGCCCGTGGGCATACATTTCGCCCGGTCTTTGCTTAAGCGAAATCCAAATCAGTCATTGGTTATCTACGGAGATGAACCTTGGGAACCTTATGACCGGGTGCGTCTGTCAGCGTTGTTAACCGGGAAAGAGAGCTTGCAGTCAATACAAAATCGTTTGCAAGTGCCGGAAAAAGCCAGTGTCAGGCAGTTTCACAATTGTGCTGTTGTCAATATTGATAGGACCAATCATCGCGTGATCGATGTGCAAGGCCGAAGTCAGCGGTATTCGAAACTGGTGCTTGCGGTCGGTTCGAAATCGCATATCCCGCAGATTCCCGGTATCCATGAATTGGATGGCATCTATCGTTTCCGGGATATGAGCGATGCGGAACGGTTGATTGCCAGAACGACCCGGAGTCGTTACACCTTGGTGTTGGGCGGTGGGTTGCTGGGCATAGAGGCTGCAAGAGGTCTGTGTCGATCGGGTACGGCGGTAACGATTGTTGAGCACAGTGAGCGGCTCATGGCTGCGCAGCTGGATAACTATGCCGCAGAGCTGATAAAAACACATGTTCAAAAACAAGGTATAAAAGTAATAACCGGCAACAGCGTTAAAACCCTGCTGGGAAAAACCGCCGTGAAAGGAGTTTTACTACGAGACGGACAGGCACTGTTGTGTGACACACTGGTTGTCGCCACGGGGATAAGAGCGAATATCGAATTAGCCAGAAAAGCCGGTCTCCCGGTCGGGCGTGGGATAAAGGTCAATGAATATCTGCAGACAGCGGATAAGAATATCTATGCAATAGGTGAATGCGTTGAATATAAGGGCAATACGTATGGGCTGGTGAAACCGAGCTTAGATCAGGCGGATGTTTTAGCGGCGTATATGAGCGGGTCAGATGCGGTGTATATGGGATCCACGGCTACGTCCAGGTTGAAGGTGGTTGAAGAATCTGTTTTCAGCGCAGGAAATATCGGGCAGAACGTGGCGCCTACATCACTAAAAAAAATGGTTTGGAAGAATGATGATGATAAACAATATCGAAAAATCCTATTTCGGCACAACCGTATTGTAGGCGCCATAGGTATAGGGCCATGGCAAGACAATTCAAGGCTTCAAGAGGCGATAGAAAAAGAACGTCGGATAGGGTTCTGGCAGCAGCTACGATTCAAGTACACCGGCAGTTTGTGGTCGGGTGATGCGGTAAACAATGTGGCCTCATGGCCAGAAAATACTTATGTATGTAATTGTAAGTCGGTGACGAAGGGTGATCTGTCCGTTGCAATGGAAGCAGGCTGTAAGACAGTAGAGGCACTGGCTGGGAAAACCGGGGCCTCTACTGTTTGCGGTTCCTGCAAGCCTTTGTTGGCAAACCTTGTAGGCGGCGAAATCCTCAAGGCGGAAAGCGGAAGCAAATGGCTGATGGTGTCGTCCATCATGGGCTCGGTATTGTCGCTGATTTTCTTTGCTTATCCGGGGCTGCCATTCAACGTCTCAGTTACAGACGTTTGGCGGTGGGACATTCTCTGGCGGAACGAAACGATCAAGCAAATCAGCGGTTTCTCACTGTTATCCTTGAGCGTAATGATTAGTGCAATCAGTATAAGAAAACGCGTGAAACGGGTTTCATCGGGTAGTTTTTCAGCCTGGCGTTTGTTCCATGTAATAAGTGGAATCGTGATATTGGGGGTATTGGTTGCGCATACGGGTTTCAGAATGGGTGTGGAACTGAATTTCTGGCTGATGTTGAGTTTCGTGGTATTGGTGATTTTTGGAAGCCTGTCCAGCCTGCTGGTTGCCTACCAGCACAAATTGGATAACCCCATGTCGAGAAAAACGAAAAGCCTGATGTTATGGGGGCACATTTTATTACTCTGGCCGTTGCCTTCTCTGGTTATTTTTCATGTCATTAAAACCTATTGGTATTGAGTGGCCGGATTGTGGAAGGGCGTACGCTACGTGCAAAAAAAATATGGTTGCTGTGGGTTCTGCTCATGATATCTCTCTCTTCCTGGTTGGGATATGCGCTGATGGAAAGGGATGATAAACGTTTGTTCATGCCAGGTCCGCTGACGGATGGGCATCATCAGTTGGCGGATAAGTGTGACTTATGTCATCAACAAGCATTTGGCGGTAAAGAGTTGCTACAGGAGGCCTGCTGGAATTGTCACAAAGATGAGCATAAAAAACCGTTTGATTCTCATCCAAAAACCAAATTCAGTGACCCGAGGAATGCCGATACTCTGGAGCACATCAATGCATTGTATTGCGTAAGCTGCCACGTGGAGCATCAACCCGAGATCGCAAACAAAGACGGACTGACCCAGCCTGAAGATTTTTGCGTGTTCTGCCATGAGGATATCGGAAAGGAGAGGGTGACACATGAAGGAATGGATTTTATGAGTTGCAAGGACAGTGGCTGCCATAATTTTCATAACAATCGTGATATCTATACAGACTTTCTTCTGAAGCATGTTCATGAACCGGATATTCTCGACAAGCCACAATTGCCTCAATTGGATCTGGCCGGGGCGATGGAAGAGGTGATGGAATATCCGCATGACCGATATCCACTGAAGAAACTTGATGAGCCAGCAGCGGATGCGCCTGCAGGAAGCAAGAAATCAGAAGTCATAATGGGTGATTGGCTGTCGACAGCGCACTCGGCATCTGGCGTGAATTGCTCTGCATGTCATATGGTTGCAAGTACTGAAAGCGGTACCGAGCAGTGGCAGGATCACCCGGGTGACTCTCAGTGTGCGAATTGCCATCAGCTTGAACAAGAACGCTTTGGCAAAGGGAAACATGGCATGCGCTTAGCGGCAGGGTTGCCGGCGATGACGGTATCTGAGGCGAGATTGCCGATGAACGAAGAATCGGCACACAAAACACTTACGTGTCTGTCTTGTCATGGGGCGCATCGTTTTGATACCCGAACTGCGGCGGTCGAAGCCTGTCTGGACTGCCATGTTGATGAACACAGTCTCGCATACACAAAATCCAGGCATTTTCAACTGTGGCGGGATGAAGTGTCCGGTCGATCGGAATCCGGAACCGGTGTCAGCTGCGCCAGTTGTCATATGCCACGAATCGATTTTGATATTAATGATTGGGTGAGCAGGTTGGGAGCGGACCACAATCAGAGTGCAAATCTATCGCCTAATTCGAAAATGTTGAGATCCAGTTGTCTGCACTGTCATGGCATGGGGTTCTCCCTGGATTCCCTGGCAGACACAACTTTGATCAACAAAAACTTTATCGGTAAATCTCAAGTGCATGTCCGCAGTCTGGAACTGGCCGAAGAAGATCACCGACGCGCGATAGAAGAGAGAAAAGAGGCAGTAACTACTGAATAGTCTTATAGGAGAATACTCATGAAAATGAATAAAGCTTATGTCCTTGGTGCTTCCGCAACACTCAGCCTCGGATTGGTGGCGGCGTCTATCGCGGCGACTGGAGTCGGCGACAAGCCTACGATTACACCGAAAGCAATGGCCGATGCTCTGCACCTGGTAATGGACTCCGATCGTGCGGTCTATACCCGTAAAATCGTCAACCGGCTGGTCAAAAAAGACAAGGTTATAAAAGCCAGCGAGCATTTCGAAGATGACAAGGCATTGGTGTTGCCGGCGCAAATGTTTCGTTTCGGTGCGGAGATGGTGGCCAAGCGGGCAGAGGATATGCCGGAAGTGGATTTCAGTTATTCTCTCCAGTCGCTTTGGCCGATCAATAAACAGAATGCCCCGAAAACAGACGCCGAAAAAACCGGACTGAAGTTTGTCGCTGAGAATAAAGGGAAGAACTACTATACGGAAGAAACTTTGGGGGGAAAGAAATATTTTACCGCGGTTTATGCCGATACTGCGGTAGCACCGGTTTGCGTGTCTTGTTATAACGACCATAAAGATACCCCGAAAAGGGATTTCAAATTGGGAGATGTGATGGGTGGTGTGGTTATCCGAATACCTGTCAAAGGCTGATTCGATGCCTTTATACCATTATGTCGGTGTGCTGATGGCATTTTTCGTTCTGCCAGGTATCGGAAATACTGAATCAGATCATTATGTCGATTTTGATGACGCTCACCTGTCTTTTGGGAAAACGGTGTGGCTAGGAACCTGTGAGGCCTGTCATGGATATGGTGTCGCCGGTGCTCCGATACCGATGAAATCTAAACAATGGAAATCGAGAGTGGTGAAACCCAGAGAGCTTCTTTATCAGCATGCCCTGGATGGTTTCTTCGGGCCTGACGATACCATGATGCCAGCCCGTGTCGGTAACCCCGAGCTTAGTGATGACGAGGTTAAAGCAGCAGTAGATTATATGGTGGAATTGGCAACTTTTTATATTCAACAAGAGAGGAAATGATTATGACACCCGAACAAGCAATACTGGTAAAAGAGTCCTGGGCCAATGTGGTGCCCATACAGGATAAGGCGGCCGAGCTCTTCTATGGCAAACTTTTTGAAATGGACCCAGAACTAAAGAGTCTTTTCAAAGGTGATATGGTTGAGCAGGGAAAAAAGCTGATGGCGATGATCAATACCGCTGTCAACGCGCTAGACCGTTTGGAAGAAGTGGTACCTGCTGTTCAGGAGCTTGGTAAGCGGCATGTCGGGTATGGGGTCAAGGATAAGGACTATGACACTGTCGGCGCTTCCTTGTTATGGACCCTGGAGACGGGGCTTGGCGATGCTTTTACTGAAGAAGTAAAAGATGCCTGGACTACGGTCTACACTGTGCTGGCCTCGACCATGAAAGCCGCGGCAGCCGAAGCTGCTTAATCGTTTCTGCCGATAATCTACGGCAGAAATCAATCATAGAAATACTTTTTGGAACGTATTCGCTCCAGGGGTTTCTTTTGACCGAAATTAAGGAATGGAACATGCAAAGCTCAGGAAATTCGACTAAAATTGCTATCGCTGTATCTATTGCGGTGTGTTCATCTTCGGCCGCCGCCGATGATTTCACCACAGCGTTGACGGAGGGAAAACCCACCCTCGATCTCCGCCTTCGTTACGAAGGCGTCGATCAGAATAATGCATTGAAAGATGCCAATGCTGTGACATTGCGCACCCGTTTGGGTTATGAAACAGGTAAATTCAATGGCTTTTCTTTGTTTGCGGAATTCGAGGATGTTACAGCCATCGAGGATGATTACAGTCTTCCAGCCGATTCCCCAAAAATTTATTCGGTAGTGGCCGACCCCGATTCGACCGAGGTCAACCGTTTGTCACTGACTTATTCTGGGTTGGCTGATACTTCGGTTATATATGGTCGCCAGAGAATCATATTTGACAATGCCAGATTCGTCGGTAACGTCGGCTGGCATCAAAATGAGCAGACCTTTGATGGGATTCTTTTTAAAAACATTAGCTTGTCCGATACGACATTAAATTATGCCTATATCTATAATGTAAATACAATACTGGCCGGCAAGACCGATATCAAAGGTCATCTTCTCAATGCATCCTATTCGGGACTTTCATTTGGCAAGCTGACCGGTTATGGCTAATTTCTGGAATTTCCCAATGCGGCCTCTACTTCATCGAAAACCTTGGGTGTCCGTCTGGCAGGAAAGCAGGATATGGGTGATATGACAGGCATCTATACTCTTGAATATGCCACTCAGTCTGATTATGAGCAAGGAAGTTCTGCCATCGATGCGGATTATTCCCTTATCGAGTTAGGTCTGAAAATCTCCGGAGTGACCGCGAAATTGGGTTATGAAATCCTGGGAAGTGATAGCTTCAGTAGTTTTGAGACGCCGCTGGCGACCAAGCATGCGTTCAATGGATGGACTGATCAGTTTTTAAATACGCCACCCAATGGTTTGAAAGATCTTTATCTCACGGTAGGCGGCAAGGTTCAGGGTATCAAATTGCTTGGCGTCTACCATGATTTCAAAGCCGATTCGGGTGGAGCTTCCTATGGTAATGAAATTGGATTCCTGGCAGCCAAGAAATTTGGAAAGCATTACAGTGCAGGACTCAAGTATGCCAGTTTCAGTTCAGACAGTACTTCTTATGTCGATACAGACAAAATCTGGATTTGGGGTGGAATCAAGTTCTGAACCTAGAATGCTAAGTGTACATTATGCCGGTTGAGGCTAAGGATAAGCGATGCTTTTGAACCAAAATTGCGCAAATTATCACAGCAACCTGATTCTGGCGCACTGTTATGATGCAATTATCGGGTAATTTGTTGTTGATATGTTTCCTCTGAGAACGAACATCTTGTTATTTATGAATTAACCACTTTTGGCATATATCGTGTATTATAGTACTTAGTAATTTTTAAAGACCCGGGTTGATAGCGGCCCGTTTCTGTAAAGTCAATCGACCGGCCCAACGATGGGCTCCGGTTGATACCGGACAAGCCGGTTACTGGACAACGACGTCCACCGATGCAGTGGTTTCACGAAGTGAGTGATTCCGCGTGTATGGGTGGGCGTTTTTTTTTGATCAAAAAAACTGGAGTGAATCGATGGATCACCGGAAACAGCAATTTCTCAGTCCGCGCAGGACTTTCATTAAAAACACGTTGAAATCATTTGGTGCAGCGGTAATGATGGCCAGCGGTTTGATCCCGGCCCTGGCGTTTTCCGTAGATAATCTTGAAAAGGAAGATCTTAAATTTGGGTTTATAAAGTTGACCGATATGGCTCCCCTCGCCATTGCTTATGAAAAAGGCTATTTTGAGGACGAAGGGCTCTATGTGACACTCGAACCGCAGGCAAACTGGAAGGTGTTGCTTGACCGGGTTATCGATGGCGAGTTGGATGGAGCGCATATGCTGGCGGGTCAGCCCTTGGGCGCCACCATTGGTTTTGGTACCAAGGCTGATGTAATAACGGCGTTTTCAATGGACCTTAACGGAAACGGGATCACGGTTTCTAATGACATCTGGGAGCAGATGAAACCTAATATCCCCAAGCAAGCAGACGGCAAGCCGGTTCACCCCATTAAGGCCGACTATCTGAAACCGGTGGTGGAAAAATATAAGGATGAGGGTAAGCCATTCAATATGGGTATGGTTTTTCCCGTATCCACGCATAATTATGAACTGCGTTACTGGCTGGCCGCAGGCGATATACATCCAGGTTATTATGCGCCACTGAAAGGCGATATCAGCGGTCAGGTGGATGGAGATGTACTGCTGTCGGTAACACCACCACCACAGATGCCCGCTACTCTCGAAGCCGGCACTATCTACGGTTATTGCGTGGGGGAACCCTGGAATCAGCAGGCGGTCTTCAAAGGAATAGGCGTGCCGGTCATTACCGATTATGAAATCTGGAAAGATAATCCGGAAAAAGTTTTCGGCGTCTCCAAGAAATGGGCCGAGGAAAACCCCAATACGCATATCGCGGTCGTCAAAGCGTTGATCCGGGCTGCGCAGTGGTTGGATGCCAATAACAATGCTAACCGGCCGGAGGCAGTAGAGATTTTGTCGCGGCCTGAGTATGTCGGAGCTGATTACGATGTAATTGCCAATTCGATGACCGGTACGTTTGAATATGAAAAAGGTGACAAACGTAAAGTACCTGATTTCAATGTTTTCTTCAGATATAACGCCACTTACCCTTATTACTCGGATGCGATCTGGTAACTGACTCAGATGCGCCGTTGGGGGCAGATCCCCGAGTTCAAACCGGATAGCTGGTACAAGGACATTGCTAAAAAGGTTTATCGTCCGGATATCTATGCCGAGGCAGCGAAAGAGTTGATTGCGGAAGGTAAAGTTGACGCAAAACATTTTCCTGACTTCGCCAGCGAAACAGGATTTCGTCCTCCCCAGACGCAGTTCATCGACAAGATTGTGTATGACGGTACCAAGCCGAACGAATATCTGGAAAAATTTCCGATTGGTCTTAAAGATAAAGAAATGGTGAAGTAGCTGTATTGCATCCTTCCGGGTAGAACCGGAGGGATGCCGTTTACTGTCCTGAAGCAGTGGAGTATTAATAATGAATACGCAAACATTAGTAGCATCAACAGAACAGGCGCCGGTAATCGACGACCGCTTTGACCGGGTTGCGGAGTTTAGCGCCCTGGTTCTCTCCTGGGCCAGAAAGTTTGCCGTGCCGGTGATTGCGTTTCTCATTTTCTTGGGTGTTTGGAGTGGGGCCGCATCCCAGATCAAGACTTCTCTGGGCGTGGTTCCTGGTCCGGTGGCCGTATGGGGGCAGTTTCTCAATCTTGTCGACGAGCACAACAGAGAGAGAGAAAAAGAAAAAGCCTTTTTTGAAAGACAGGAAAAACGCAATGCGGCAAAGCTTGCAAAAGATCCCAATGCCAAAGTAAAGATCAGGCCTTATACCGGGAAACCGACGTTTTTTGACCAGATATTTACCAGTCTGGGTACGGTGGCCAGCGGCTTTTTGTTGGCGAGCATAATCGCTATTCCTGTCGGTGTTGCCTGCGGCCTGAGTACTGTGTTGTATGGTGCCTTGAATCCCTTGATTCAGATATTCAAGCCGGTATCACCGCTCGCATGGCTGCCAATTGTCACGATCATAGTCAGTGCAGTATATGTTTCCAAGGATCCAATGTTTTCGAAATCATTCGTGACCTCCGCCATAACGGTAACTTTATGCTGTATCTGGCCTACCATTATCAATACTACTGTTGGTGTCGCGTCACTGGATAAGGATCTGATCAACGTCAGCAGAGTTCTTAGGCTTGGTTGGGCAACCAAGGTATGGAAAATTGTTCTGCCTTCATCGATACCGATGATTTTTGCCGGGCTAAGATTGTCATTGAGTATTGGCTGGATGGTGTTGATCGCAGCAGAAATGCTAGCTCAGAATCCGGGGTTGGGTAAATTTGTCTGGGACGAGTTTCAAAATGGCAGCTCAAATTCACTGGGACGAATCATGGTAGCGGTTTTTGTTATCGGTTTGATCGGGTTTCTTCTTGACCGGGGGATGCTCATTTTGCAACGTTATGTCAGCTGGGACAAGAACGCCGAATTGCGCTGAAAATCGGAGAGCAAATCATGAATATAGAACATTTGGTTATATCTCAGGTTGCGATAGATTTCCCAACGCCTGAGGGACCATTCCGCGCACTTGACGACGTCAACCTGGTTATCGATAAAGGTGAATTCATATCGATAATCGGGCATTCGGGATGTGGGAAATCAACAGTATTAAATATCGTTGCAGGCCTCTATCAGGCGACGGAGGGTGGCGTGATCCTGGATGGTCGCGAGGTTAATGAACCGAGTCCTGACAGGGCGGTGGTATTTCAGAATCATTCTTTGTTGCCTTGGCTGACTGCCTACGAAAATGTAGAGCTGGCCGTCAAACAGGTTTTTAAAGGTAAGAAGAGCAAACAGGAAATACGCGAATGGATTCAGCATAATCTGGAACTGGTGCATATGTCGCACGCTATGCATAAGCGCCCCGGTGAAATATCTGGTGGTATGAAACAACGCGTCGGTATAGCGCGGGCACTGGCCATGGAACCAAAAGTGTTATTAATGGATGAGCCATTTGGTGCGCTCGATGCTCTGACGCGAACCCATATGCAGGACTCACTGATGGAGATTCATCAAAGCCTTAAAAATACAGTGATCATGATTACTCATGATGTAGACGAAGCCGTTCTGCTTTCTGACAGAATCGTTATGATGAGTAACGGGCCGGCCGCCACAGTCGGTGATATTTTGAGTATCGATATTGAACGCCCTAGAAACCGGTTGAAGCTGGCGGATGACCCTCTCTACAACCACTATAGAGCCGAAGTCGTTCGCTTCCTGCATGAACGGCACACATTACCGGCCGTGAACACAGCAGACGACAAGGCTTCTGGTGTGGTTCCTGAAAGGGACAAAGCCGCGGTTTTGGATCTGAAAGGCTACCGTAATAAACGAGGGCAGAAACTCGAGAAAAGCTCGGTGAAACTGGGGTTCGTCCCGTTGACGGACTGTGCGCCCCTGGCTATCGCCAAGGAAAAAGGTTTTTTCGAAAAACATGGTCTGGATGTCACTTTATCTCGGGAGTCAACCTGGGCAAATATTCGCGATAAAGTCTGCTATGGAGTGCTTGATGGCGCTCAAATGTTGCCGGGTATTCCTCTGTCAACGGTCGAGAATGCGAAATGTCGGCCGATGGTCGTCAGTATGGCCTTGGGTTTGAATGGCAATGGCATAACCATATCGACTGAATTATGGAACAAAATACATGAGCTTGCCGGTAGCGCTATTGATTCGCCGCTTGAATCAGCCAGGGCATTAAAAGCTCTTATCGAACGAAATAGGCTGGAAAATTTACCGCCCCTAGATTTTGGTGTGGTGTTTCCTGAATCTTCCCATAATTTTCTGTTGAGATATTGGCTGGCCAGTGCGGGTATAGATCCGGATAAAGATGTCAATATAAAGGTAATTCCTCCACCGCAAATGGTTTCCCATATGCAGGCTGGCCTGATCGCAGGCTATTGTGTTGGTGAGCCCTGGAACGTTAAAGCGGAACATGATGGCATTGGCCGGCTTATCGTCTCATCCTCGCAGATATGGAATAACCACCCTGAAAAGGTGTTTGGCTGTACCCGCGAATGGGCTGAGAGCAATCCCAACACCATGCGTCTATTGTGGCTGCCTTGATAGAAAGCTGTGCCTGGCTTGATGAAGAAACCAATCGATCCGAAGCCAGCGATATTCTTAGTCGCGGTAAGTACGTTAATGTTGAGCGAGAGGTTATAGAGCAGTCATTCACGGAGCAATACGGTTGTAATATCTTTTTCCGATACGCAGCCAACTATCCCTGGTATTCAGACGGGCTATGGACACTGACCCAGATGGCCAGGTGGGGCTATTTCACTTCGCCGGTCAGTTTATCGAATATAGCCGATGCCGTTTATTTGACCGATGTTTACCGAAGGGCGGCCGGTGAGCTGGAATTGCCGGTACCTGCGAATAAACATAAAACGCGTAGGAACATGCTCAGAACTGGACGTATTCCGATGGTTACAGCTCCATTGCCATGGGTCCGAATCTATTCATGGACGGGATGATTTTCGATCCCTTGCGTCCGATTTCCTATATTGAAGGCTTCACTATCAAATCCGATATTTTTGATGTTCTTGGGTTCAGGCAGGTCAATGAAGAGGCTGCCGATAGTGAGGTGACTGACGACAGTCAGGCTGTTTAAATTGAGGTGATACTGTGAAAAAGAAATTAGTTCTCGTAGGTAACGGCATGGCAGGCGTAAGAGCGCTTGAAGAATTGCTCAAAATTGCACCAGATGTCTACGATATATCGGTGTTCGGCGCTGAACCATATGGAAACTATAACCGGATCTTGTTATCTCCGGTTCTGGCCGGGGAAAAAACCATAGATGAAATTATGCTCAATGACGAGCAGTGGTACCGCGATCATGATATCACACTCTATAAAGGGCAAAAAATCATCGACATAGACCGCTCCCGCCGCATTGTCAAAGCGGAGTATGGTACACAGCTCAATTATGATCGTCTGATACTTGCTACCGGCTCAAATCCTTTCATTATCCCTGTGCCGGGAAAAGAGCTGGATGGGGTTATTGCTTTCCGGGACATTCATGATGTCGAGGTGATGTTGGAGAGTGCCAGACATGAGCACGGTAAAGCCGTCGTTATTGGTGGAGGTCTGCTGGGACTCGAGGCTGCCAATGGTCTGATGAAGCAGGGTATGGATGTCACAGTCGTTCATCTGATGGATACTTTGATGGAACGCCAACTTGACAAGCCGGCCGCGACTTTATTGCAACGATCTCTTGAGGAGAGAGGTCTCAGTTTTCTCATGCAAGCGCAAACCGAAGCCATTTTAGGCCGCGATACGGTCGAGGGTGTACGTTTCAAGGATGGCCTGGAAATACCCGATGACCTTGTCGTTATGGCGGTAGGTATCAAGCCAAATATCAAGCTGGCTCATAAAATTGGACTGCATTGTGAGCGGGGTATTGTTGTTACCGATACCATGCAGACCTTCGATCCCGCCATCTATTCGGTTGGTGAATGTGTGCAGCATCGGGGACAAACTTATGGGCTGGTTGCACCATTGTTCGAACAAGCCAAGGTATGTGCCAATCATCTTGCTCATATGGGTATAGCCCGTTATGAAGGATCTCTGACCTCAACCAAGCTCAAGGTTACGGGGATCGATCTATTTTCTGCCGGAAATTTCCACGGGGATGAGTCCACTGAAGAACTGATTATGCAGGATCCCGGGCGCGGGGTTTACAAAAAACTCGTACTCAAAGACAGCAAAATCCAGGGCGCGGTCATGTATGGAGATACTATTGACGGTACCTGGTATTTTGAGTTGATGCGCGATGCCATCGATGTGTCAGATATACGCGATCATCTGCTCTTCGGGCAGGCGCATCTGGGAGATGCCGGACATGGTGAAGAAAACCGGGTCGCCAGTATGGCCGACACGGCTGAAATCTGTGGTTGCAACTGTGTTTGCAAAGGGGAGATAGTCGACGCAATCACCAAAAAGAATTTATTTACTCTCGAGGATGTCAGGGCGCATACCAAGGCTTCCAGCTCCTGTGGTTCATGCACTGGACTGGTGGAATCCTTATTGGCGCATACTTTGGGAGGCGATTATTCGGCATCGCCGAGTTGCAAGCCATTGTGTGGTTGCTCGGATCATACGCATGATGAAGTCCGTGAAGCGATCCTCGAGCAGGGTCTCAAAACAATGCAGGCTGTGCGTGACTCACTCGAATGGAAAACTCCAGACGGTTACCCCAAGTGCCGTATGGCGTTGAATTATTATCTTCTCTGTGCCTGGCCCGGCGAGTATCAGGACGACAGTCAATCGCGGTTTATCAATGAGCGCGCACATGCCAATATTCAGAAGGATGCCACCTACTCGGTCATCCCGCGCATGTGGGGTGGAGGGACCACGCCGCAGGAGTTGCGTGCCATAGCCGACGCCGCGGAAAAATTCGGTGTCAAGACGGTGCATGTCACCGGAGGCCAGCGTATTGCCTTATACGGTCTTAAAAAAGAGGAATTGCCGGTCATATGGCAAGACCTCAATGCCGCCGGACTGGTATCCGGCCACGCCTATGGTAAGGCTTTGCGGACGGTCAAAACCTGTGTCGGCAAGGAATGGTGCCGGTTCGGCACTCAGGATTCAACCCAATTGGGGATTGATCTTGAAAAGATGACCTGGGGCTCATGGACCCCGCATAAATTCAAAATGGCCGCGTCTGGCTGCCCGCGTAATTGCGCTGAGGCAACGATAAAAGATTTTGGCGTGGTATGCGTCGACTCCGGCTATGAGCTTCATGTTGGCGGCAATGGTGGCGTTAAAGTTCGTGCCACCGATTATCTTTATACAGTAGAAACAGCCGAAGAGGTTCTGGAGTATTGTGCCGCCTTTATGCAGCTCTACCGCGAACAGGCGCATTATCTCGAACGGACTGCGCCCTGGGTTGAACGGGTAGGCTTGTCCTCTATAAAAGAACGCATTGTCGAGGATCCCGAAGGGCGCCGGGCGTTTGCCGAACGTTTTCGTTATGCCCAGAGCTTTGCCCAGCAAGACCCCTGGAAAGAACGGGCTGAAGGCGCAGAGGCTCATGAATTTTCTCCAATGAAACAAGTAGGATAACCGGACTGGAAATTATGCAACAGGCAGAGACTATGACAGAACAAGACGGCTGGTTGAATGTTGGCAACCTGAATGATGTACCCCGTCAGGGTGCCCGCGTTGTAAAAACCTCGCTGGGCGATATCGCGATTTTCCGTACTATAGATGATGAAATTTTTGCTTTGCGCGATAAATGCCCACATAAAGGCGGTCCTCTCTCACAAGGCATCGTGCATGGAAGGCGTGTTGCCTGTCCATTGCATGACTGGAAAATCCATCTGGATACAGGGCTTGCCGTGACCCCTGATGAGGGTTGTGCAGCGCGCTTCCCAGTCCGTGTTGAGGACGGGGTGATTCTTCTATCCTTAACGGTGGATAACAATTGTCCCAATGATTAAGTTGTCCAGAGTGTTCACGAAGCACAGTTATATGCCGTATCGCTTCCCCTGCTTTATAAAATTTGACATATTGTAATCCTTAACTTCAGGATTGCGTTTAGGCGCGTATTACTCTCGAAATGCCCGACAGAATTCAGACAACTTGTCCTTATTGCGGTGTAGGCTGTGGCTTGGTCGTAGATACCAATAGTCATGGTGAAATCAGCGTAGCGGGTGATAAGCAGCATCCTTCAAATTACGGAAGAATTTGTTCCAAGGGTGCGGCACTGGCCGAAACCCTGGACCATGACGGAAGATTATTGGAACCTGAGATTTCGGGCGTAACTGTGGCTTTGTATACGGCGCTTGAGCATGTGGCGGGCCGTTTCCGTGACTGCATCGATAATTACGGACCCGAGTCTGTTGCCTTCTACGTGTCAGGTCAGTTATTGACGGAAGACTATTACGTCGCCAATAAACTGATGAAGGGATTCATCTGTGTGGCAAATATTGATACTAATTCGCGTTTGTGTATGTCTTCTGCCGTGGCCGGCCATAAACGCGCATTCGGTTCCGATACGGTGCCTTGCAGTTATACCGATCTTGAGCATGCGGATTTCATTGTTTTAACCGGCAGTAATACGGCCTGGTGCCATCCGGTTCTTTTCCAGAGAATTGACCGTGCCAAGCAGCAAAATCCTGCTCTCGAGATTGTGGTGATAGATCCGCGCCGTTCTCCTACCTGTGATATTGCCGATCTTCACTTACCCCTCAAACCGGGAACTGACACAGTTCTTTTCAATGGCCTCCTGGTCTATTTGTATCAACACGGCAGAATGGCTGAGGAATTTGTTCAGCAACATACCGAAGGCCTGGATGCCGCCCTGGCTGCCGCTCTGGAGGTGGCTCCGGATATAGCGTGTGTGGCGGAAAAATGCGGCCTGGCCAAAGACTCTGTCGAGCGTTTTTATCGGCGGTTTGCGCAAACGGAAAAGGTCATTACGGTTTTTTCTCAGGGGGTCAATCAATTTTCTTATGGCACCGATAAGGTCAACAGTATCATCAATTGCCATTTGTTGACCGGGCGTATTGGCCGGGAAGGAATGGGGCCTTTCTCATTCACCGGTCAGCCGAATGCCATGGGGGGACGCGAGGTTGGGGGACTGGCCAACCAGTTGACGGCGCATATGGAACTCGAGAACCCAGAGGACAGGAATCGTGTGCAACACTTCTGGGATTCGCCCGCGATTGCCGATAAACCCGGTTATAAAGCGGTGGAATTGTTTTCCGCCATGGCCAAAGGAGATATCAAAGCGGTCTGGATCATGGCGACCAATCCCGCGGTTTCGTTGCCAAACAGCGAGCAGGTTCGGCTGGCGCTTGAGAAGTGCGATTTCGTGGTTGTTTCGGATTGCATACGCCATACCGATACCACGGCGTTTGCGGACGTATTGTTACCGGCGCTCAGCTGGGGAGAAAAAGACGGGACTGTGACCAATTCGGAACGGCGTATTTCCCGGCAACGCCGTTTTATGAACGCTCCGGGGAATGCCCGGGAAGATTGGTGGATTATAAGTCAAATAGCGCAACGCATGGGCTTCGGGGCGGCTTTTGACTATCAATCGGCCCGCGAAATATTCACTGAATTTGCCGCCCTCTCGGGTTTAGACAACCGGGGAAGCCGGGATTTCGATATTTCGGCGCTGGCGAATCTGGATTGTGATGCTTATGAACAACTGTCACCGGTACAATGGCCGGTCAATTTCTCAACACCGTCCGGCACCCGCCATATGTTCACCGATGGGCGCTTTTATACGGACTCAAGACGTGCCCGCTTTATTTCCGTCGGCGACAGACAGACCGCGCAACTCATCAGTTCCGAATATCCACTGGTCTTGAACACCGGTCGGGTCCGGGATCATTGGCATACCATGACGCGTACCGGAAAATCGGTCAGATTGTCCGCCCATCGTATCGAGCCTTATGTGGAGATCGCTCCCGGCGATGCGCGGCACTATCAGATTACGGAGGGTGACCTGGTCAAGGTTGCATCAAAATCGGGTGAGCTGATTGTCAGAGCCCGCATCAGCGAAGAGCAGCTGGCCGGCTGCTTATTCATCCCCATGCACTGGAACGGACAGTTTTCCAGCCTCTCCAGCGTCGATACCTTGATTGGTCCGGCAGTGGATCCGGTTTCCGGGCAACCTGAATTCAAATATACCCCCGTCAGGATAAAACCCTATCGACCGGCCTGGCAGGGGTTTGTTCTGTCCGGCGAGCGGATCGAAGTGGGAGCTATGAGTTACTGGGCCTGTACCAAGGCTCATCGACACTGGCGGTATGAGATTGCCGGCGATGAGAAACCGGAGGACTGGCCGCGCTTCTCCCGGGCGCTGCTGGAAGATGGCGCTGCTGATGCCGAGTGGATTGAATTTTCTGATCCTGCGGTGAGCCGTTACCGGGCTGCCCGTCTGGTAGGAGGGCGGATCCAGAGTTGTCTGTTTATCGAACCTGGCCACAGTCTGCCGGCGCGGAATTGGCTGGGCAGCTTGTTTGACAACGTAGGTTTGACTGAGGGTGAACGCGCCAGTCTGCTGAGTGGCCGGCCGGCTGCGGGAGGGCAGGATACCGGGCGCATTGTCTGTGCCTGTTTCAGTGTGGGGATCAACACCCTGCGTGAAGCCATTCAAGGGCAACATTTGAGCTCCGTCGAAGAAATTGGCGCACATCTGCGGGCAGGAAGCAACTGTGGTTCCTGTGTACCTGAATTAAAGCAGTTGCTGGAAGAGAGTACCGAGTTACTGCCTGCTCAGTGAACGCCGCTGTAGGTTTTCTTGCGGTGACATTCCTTATGACAGTTATGTTACATTCCACCGGGTTATTGGATGTTTTAACCGGGACTCCTTGCTTTGAAGACCATTGCGTTTTACAACCTCAAAGGTGGGGTCGGCAAGACTTCTGCAGCCGTCAATATTGCTTATCTGGCAGCCGAGTCCGGGCTGCGGACTTTGTTCTGGGATCTTGATCCCCAGGGCGCCGGCAGCTGGTATCTGGCGCCCGATGAAGGCGGCTCCGGAAAAATCAAAAAACTGATCAAGGGCAGGGTTCCGGTTGGTGAGTTGGTTACCCACACGCATTATGACCGGCTGGATCTGATTCCGGCTGATTTTTCCTACCGGGAAGTGGATCTGGCCATTGAGCGCTATGCCGATGGAGATCAGGTGCTGGCGCGCCTGATTTCTCCGTTTGGTGAGGAGTATTCGCTGGTTGTGCTTGACTGTCCCCCCAGTCTGTCACACTTGGCCGAACAGATTTTCGCGGCCTGCAATGCGATTTTTACGCCGGTGATTCCCACCCATTTGTCGCTACGCACTTTTGAACAGACCCGGGATTTCATGAAACAAAAGCGCCTGGGTCACAAGCGGCTGTATCCGTTTTTCTCACTGGTGGACCGGCGTCGCGGCCTGCATCGCACGATGCTCGACAATCCACCGCCGGTGCTGAAACGCCTGCTGAAAGCCGAAATACCCTATGCTTCGATGGTGGAGCGGATGGGGGAGTTTGCCAAACCCTTACCGGCTTTCGCCCGCAGTGATCCGGCAACTCAGGCCTACCGGGCACTGTGGACCGAGATCGAGAACAAGGTCAAAATCAAATAAAATGGCCGCCATTGCGGCGGCCGGTGCAGGCGGGATTTCAAAAGAGTTTCAGACTGATCTGCGGCGCCGGCCAACGGCCACGAAGCCGAGCAGGCCGGAACCGAACAGCCAGGCGGCGGCGGGCACCGGGACCGCGCTGATGCTGTTGGGGTCCGGTCGGTTGAAGACATCGCCCGAGAGTACCTGAGTGCTTTGGAAATCGGCAGTTGATGGGTTTCCATCCGCATCGATGCCAAGAAAACTCAGATTGATGTTGCCCAGATAGCTATGATCGACCGGCAAGCCATAGTAGCTGAGAAGTTCGGCGTTCTTGGTATCAGAGAATTCACCCGCGGCAATCTGGAATTCGAAGGTGCCGTTGGGCAGGCCGATAACACTGACCTGGGTGAAACTGCCGGACATCAGAGTACTGCCCGCTGGGATACTGGTCCCGGCCAGAGTCCCGGTGATGTTGATACTGCCACCGGCGGCGAAGTTCCAGACGGAATAGTCACCGTTGACGCCGGTTTCGACCGTATAACTGACGAAATCACCGGATGTGAAGGACAGCGTGCAATCGATGCAGTCCAGTGTGGTGCCATCATTGATGGTAGTGCCCAGGCCGACCAGACTGTCGACGCTGATATTGGCGCCTATGACCGACGTGCTGCCGTCAAAGGCAATGCTGGCCAACCCGGATGTGTCGGCCGTGATGTTGAAATCCAGGCTGGCAGCCTGGCTTGCGCCACTCGACATGGCAGTCATTGCAGTTATTACTGCAAAAGTGTAGCGGAGTTTCATCGTGAATCTCCTTAGTGTTATTGGAGGGTTCACTTTCGCCAAGACTTGTGACGGGCCGATTAAATTTTCGTTAAATAAATATTAAGATAATGATTTTATTAAAAAAATGCCAATATATGACATAGCAGTCAAGGCTGTGATGCCTTATCAATCACGGCCTTGACGTTTGACTGGCAACAGTCATACCCGCGTTTACTTCGGGGTGAAGCTGAATTTCTGCCCGCCGATCGACGCTTCGTACATCAAGCCACCCTTGGCCAGAGTGAAAACCGCAACCCCATTCGAATAATCGGCATCCGCGGATGCGCCGGAGGTTGCCGCTACCGCCGAGGCCTGGGCGCTGAATTCAAAGTTGCCAGTCTTGAAATCATCCAATGTGGCTTTGTCTTTGAAAAAGATTATCTCGCTGTAGGCCTGCCCCCCCAGTTGGAAACCGATGGTCACCTGGGTCAGGGAGGTGGTGCCGATCATAACGCCTTTTTCATAGACCTCACCCTTGCCATAGGCGCCACCGATACCGATACCGCCTTTACCGACAGTCGGGAACACAGCATAGCCGTAGGCCTTGTCGAAAAAAACCTGCAGGCCGGGATCGGCGTTCTTGAAATTGGCGATGGTTTCTTTTGTCTTGTAGTCGCTGGCGGGCTGGTTCTCGGCTTTTTCGCTGCCGCTGAGCGGGTTCCAGCCGGCGTGGCTATAGGGACTGAAGGCAAAAAGACTGAATGTCAAAGTAATCAAGAGTCGTTTATTCATGGCTTTATTCCCTGAAATGTTTCTCGTGCCGTGATTGTACCGGATCGGGTGAAAAAAAATGTCGATAAGCTCGCAGTTTATGGACTCGGGGTTTACCATTCCAGCACAGATGATCTGGACGCCTGTAAAGGAGAGTAAGATGAATAAAACTATACTTATGGCAGTTTTGTTGTTGAGTCTTGGCTTGATTAAGCCGGCCTTGTCGACCGAGATCGAAAGCGCCTTCGGTTTCGCCGACACTGTACAGCATTTACAGCAGGCGCTGGATGCCAAGGGAATGACAACCTTCGCCCGTATTGACCACGCCAAGGGCGCCGAAAAAGTGGGGCTGGAGTTGCATCCGACCGAACTGGTTATATTCGGCAACCCCAAGGTTGGCACCTTGCTGATGCAATGTGATCAGCATATCGGTCTGCGGCTGCCGCTTAAAATGCTGATCCGGGAAGATGCCCAGGGGAAAGTATGGTTGTCTTATGACGAACCGGCTGAGATGTTTGGCTACCTGACGGGTGACAAGTGCCAATCGGTCGTCAACAAGGTAAGCCATGCCATGGCCAGCTTTGCCCGGGCGGCAACCACAACCGGTCATTAACGGAGTTACATATCAAGAGCGGTTATCATCCGGCTGGCGGGGGTTTAGCGGCAGTATCCTATAGATTGGAGCAGGTGTTTCAGGTAAATAGAATTCGGTTTGTACTAAGCTGGCGTTTATAAGACTGATGGGCCGGCTAAAGGGGCCGAGCAATGAGGGCGCGGTCTGCACCGCATAGCGAGCGGGCCATAACTGGTGGGTGATCAAGCGGTATTGATTGTTTGTAGTTGATTCAATCCGGTAGCCCGCGAACGGATGCGCCAGCGGGTCACCGATAAACAGCCCTTCCCCCGGCATTTGTACACTGACCCAATAGGACCTCAATAATGAACGCCCGTGCAGATAGTGGTTCATCAGAATGCCGGGGTTGGGGAATTTGCCCGGCAGATTGCAGGGTTCGGTCACGGTGCCATAGCTGCCGGTAGCGCCGGCTTCCAGCCAGCGCAGGGCGCTTATCTGTCGGCTGTCGGTCAGCTGTCCGCCGGTCGAGGTGAGGTGATCGGCCACGGCTCCGGGCAGGAACGACAGGCTGTCGAGGCCGCCGACCCTCAGTTTGCCGGTAAAATAAAACAGGATATCCTTCCGGTTTCGTAGAACATCCTGTTGCAGAATCCTGACCGGCAGCAGATCCCGAAACAGGGTTTTTATCCGCGGAAAAAAAACCGACCGTACATTTCGTGCCCGATCACTGGTGCTGAGTAAATAGGCGGTACCCGCGGGCCAGGAATTATCCGAGCGTTTACCGCGATCGATAAGCTGTTTGGCACGGGGGAAGTCGAGTGCGGCAATACTCATGGTGGGGCGGATGCGGAACTGTTGCCAGGGCGCGGCGCTCCGACTGTCGAATAAGGTATTTTTTTGTGTGGGTGCACACTGACTGGCGGAGCACCAGCGCTTATCGAAACCGGCGGCGAATGCCGTGGTAATCGACATGCAGCCAACTCGATAAGGCTTGGCCCAGGTCAGTGCATAGGCTTCGATTGTTGCCGGAGTTTTCTGTTGTACCTCATTCCAGATTGACAGGAAAGTATTCGGATGGACTCGGGCGTTATGCGGGTCAAGGCGGACATGGATCAGGTTACTGTCCGGTATCTGTCTCACTTTTCGGTAATAGTCGGCTATCTGACGGCTCAGTGGGTCTTCGTCATTGATGATAATGCCCAACTGCTCTGGTTTAAGTCGGATATCGGGTAAGAGTATCTGAGGGGTTCCCGCTCCGGCGTTGAAGGAGGCGTAAACCAGTAGTAACCCAAACAAGGCGTGGCGGGGTGATGCGGACATGTTGAGCTTGATGTGTATCAGGACAGTGGAGTTATTCTTCCCGGGTCGCGGCAAACAAAAGTCCTTTTTCCCGCCAGATAGCGATCTTGATACCACGGGCATAGACAATGACCGGTTTCTCTCCTCGGTCGAGGTCGGGGATACGGTTGCCGAACATATCCGGCTGGTAGGGTATTTGGTAGATTGTCTGGATTTTGTTTCCGTGTTCGTCGCCCAGGCACAACTGGACGGCATCAACACCCTGGATGATACCATAACGTCCACCGATCAGTTTATTATCCATCTGGGGCAGCAACCTGGAAGATGCCAGCCGGAAATCCAGTTTAGAAAAATAAGGTTGGATTTCAGTCAGCCTGTTGCGGTGGATCTCCATTGGCTTGGGACTGAGGTGATTGGCAGCGACTTCATTGGCAATCTTGTTCAGAATCGGTTCGTAGGCGATAAGGGGATAAAGCAGTAATACGAGGGCAGCAAAGCCAGCCACCAGGGCACTCATCCCCAGCCAGCCAGGGGCCAGGATGCGATTCAATTTTTTCCGGGGTGCCGGATGCAATCTTTCTTGCAGCTCCAGCAGGGTGTCAATCTGATACGGCGCCAAATGCTGTTTTTCGATTAGGTTGCCAAGATTTTGTTTGAAGTTGCTCATGTCGAGGCATCCCGCTGTTTCGAAGCCATCTCGATATGTGATGCAATTTTCTGTCGCAGATGGTGGGCGCGAGTGAGCAGAACACCACGTGAGCATTCGATCTGCTCGGCGATCTTCGGGCTGGTGTAACCTTTGATAATCCAGAGGTAAAGAATTTCCCGTTCGGCAGGAACCAGATTATCCCACAAGGTTTGCAGTATGTCGTCCTGAATGTCCAGCTGTTCCAGCGAATTCAGGTCGTCAAGCAGATCAATGATGTTGTTATTCATGGCGGGGGCAGATTGAGGGGTTTGTATCTGGTCGAAAAATTGCTGGCGCATAAGCTGGCGAATTCGTGATTCCGGTGAGCTGACGGAATGGAACGGGTGGGTTTGCTGCGCAAGATAGTGCTCCAGGGCATCGTGCAGCAGATCGAAAGCCGTAGCTTCCTGGTTGGTTAGGGAATAACCATACTGATAGAGTAGCTGTAATGTGTCCCTGGTAATCATCGATGATTATTCTCAAACAACCAAGATATTCATTATACAGGCACTTGCCGTTTCGTAGAACCGGTGATTCTCCTGGTCCTGGACCAGGCTTTTTTCAACAAAAGGGTTGGGGTGTGAAAACTCTGTAATAACAGGGTGTTGTTCTGATGGAGTTATCAATAAGAGTGATAAAGTAGGGAGCTCTGCGATCCGTGTGGGAGTTGCGGTAGAATATCGGGCTCTGCTTGAGCAATATCTCGTAAAGGAACGAAGCATGAGTGACAAAGACGATATCCGGGTAAATCACGATGAACACCGGCAGGTGGTTCGCAGCGCTTACAGCGGCGTTGCCAATGCCAGTAATAAAGGCAGTTGTTGCGGCACCGCCGAGAGTTGTTGTGGAGTTTCCGATGACGCGGCCATCAATACGCTGATTTCGACCCGGCTCGGTTACAGTGAAGACGATCTCGAAAAAGTACCGGATGGCGCCGACATGGGGCTGGGATGCGGCAACCCCCGGGCCATCGCTTCCCTGCAACCGGGCGAGACGGTGGTCGACCTGGGCTCCGGAGGGGGGTTCGATTGTTTCCTGGCGGCACATGAGGTAGGCCAGAGTGGGCATGTGATTGGTATCGACATGACGCCTGACATGCTCATCAAAGCCCGGACCAATGCGCTGAAAGGCCACTATACGCAGGTGGAATTTCGGCTGGGCGAGATAGAACATCTGCCGGTGGCTGATAACACGGCCGACGTCATCATTTCGAACTGTGTCATCAACCTTTCACCCGATAAGCCACAGGTGTTTCGTGACGCCTGTCGGGTTCTCAAGCCGGGCGGGCGATTTGCCATATCGGATGTGGTGGCCACCGTGGAATTGCCGGAATCCATGCGCACTGATCCAGCGCTGATTGCCGGTTGCATGGGGAATGCGTCACTGATCGAGGACCTCAAGGCGATGATGGCCGAGGCCGGTTTTAAGGATATTCGTATCGAACCCAAGGATGAGTCGAAGGCATTTATTCGGGACTGGGCGCCGTAGCATAATTTCACCGATTATGTGGTGTCTGCTACGATCGAGGCGCTAAAACCGGGTTGTTGTGATTCTTGCTAGGTCCCACCGATACTGACGACGCTGAGTCGACGGCGTTGGCGGGTCATCGGTAAATAAAAAAATAAACCAATAATAATCAAAATCTTATTCATGACTTTGACGGCTTTCCAGGCAGGGTTACCGCGACAGTGGAAGTGGGTTAAGGTTCTGTGACATGCAGGAATCTGCGGAGTTCATCGCAATAATTATGTTAGTATTTAGATAGGCTCGCGGTGTTTCCTGAACTTGAACAATTAATACCTGTTACATGTGGCGGGCTTCAGGATTACAACAAATTTTATCATTTAGTAATGTGGAGAGTTACTATGAGTAAACCACGTTTTTCCGTTATTGCATTGGCCATGGCCAGCAGCCTGGCCATTTCCGCTGTTTCAGCCGCACCTCTAACCAATACCCAGCTTGACCGCATGGCCGCGTCCGAACACCGCGGTGGTGAGTTGCTGGTCAAATTCAAAGACAGTGTGAATGCCTCCGATGCCGATCGCGACGCCCTGGCGCTCGGTGCCGAGGAAGTCAAACATTTCCGTGAAGTGAAACGGGCCAAAAACAACCGAATGACAAACTGGCGCAGCGTGCGCCTGCGTCCAGGCACCAGTTTCCGCGAGGCCTTGAAACGCTTTTCAGAACACCCCAACGTGGAATTGGTCGAGCCAAACTATCTCTATCATGCGGTGACCACACCCAACGATACCCGATATCCGGAAATGTGGTGGCTGAACAACATCGGCCAGACCGGTGGTACCACCGACGCTGACATCGATGCGCCTGAAGCCTGGGATATCGCCACCGGTGATGCCTCTATCATCGTTGGTGTGGTCGATACCGGTATTGATTACACCCATCCCGATCTGGCCGCCAATGTCTGGGTGAACCCCGGTGAAATTGCCGGTGACGGCATCGATAACGATGGCAATGGTTTTGTCGATGATGTGCATGGCTATGATTTCGTTAACAACGATGGCGACCCCTTCGATGACAACGAACACGGTACGCATGTGTCAGGCACCATCGGCGCGGTGACCAATAATGGCCTGGGTGTGGCTGGCGTAGCCTGGAATGTTCAGGTCATGGGGCTCAAGTTCCTTGACCGAAATGGATCGGGTTCGACCACCGATGCGATCGACGCCATTCTTTATGGCGTGGACATGGGAGCCGATATTCTCAGCAACAGCTGGGGAGGCGGTGGCTTTTCCAGTTCATTGGAAGCATCCATCCAAACCGCTGAATCAGCGGGCGTGCTGTTTGTCGCGGCGGCGGGTAATGGTGATGCGCGGGGCCGCCCCATCGACAACGACGCGAATCCGCAGTATCCGGCCAGCTATCCGGAAGCCAATATCATATCCGTAGCCGCTACCGATCATAATGATGCCATGGCTTCATTCTCTAATTTCGGCGCCACCTCGGTCGATTTGGCGGCGCCCGGTGTCAGCATTTTGAGCACGATTCCGGGTAACCAGTATGCTTTGTTCAGCGGGACTTCCATGGCTACCCCGCACGTCAGTGGTGCCGCCGTGGTGCTGTTAGGCAATGATCCCACACTGACGGTGAGTCAGTTGAAGGCCAAAATCCTGGATAATGTGGATGTATTGCCTCAGCTGAGCGGTCTCATGGTGACCGGAGGCCGGCTGAATCTGGCCAATGCCTTGGGTGCCACGACTCCGCCGCCGACCGATAACCTACCACCGATCGCCGATGCCGGTCCGGACCTGGTGGCTACGGCGCGTACCACTATCTCCATTGATGGTTCGGGTTCGTCGGATCCTGACGGCACCATCGTCAGCTATTCCTGGGCGCATATCAGTAGCGGACGCCGTACTCTGCGTCTGGCCGATCCTAACAATGCCATCCTGACCGTGAGAATGCCGGGAGTGCGGCGCACCACCGACCTGGTATTCGAGCTGACCGTGACCGATGATGCCGGTGCTACCGCGACGGATACCGTAACGGTAACCGTTAACCCCTGATGCCGCTTCAGGTATGTTTGGCCAAAACCCCCGGTGAATACCGGGGGTTTTTATTATCCGCTGCCTGTATGTTGCCGGCGATGATAGGCAACTACCCGTTCCATGAAATTGTCCCGCGCTACGGGATCGTAAAGCCGGATTTCTTCGGTTACGGGCAGCCGGGGATTGCGCCGCATGATTTCAGCCGCTAACAGCCCGCTTCCCAGACTTACATCATTATTAGCGCTATAACATTCGGTGCTGTGCATACCGCAGCTGGGTGAGCGGCTTTTGAATATGAATCCGCTGACGGCTTGCAGCTGAGGGGAAAGCTGCTGAGCAAATAGTGTTAATTGCTCCGTTACATCCAGGGAAGGGTCGTCAACACCGACGGCTCTGACGGCCCCGCCTTCGCTGACCAGCTGAATAGGCGGGCGGGGCACGCCCAGGCCGATGCCGACTTCGGGGCAGATCGACATAACATGTATCCTCGGTCCCAGCTGTTTCAGAATAAGATCATCCCGTTTGTGGTTACCGTCATAGCGCACCCGTTCGCCCAGCAGGCAGCTGGAAATACCTAATAGGATGATGTCCCCGGCCGACATCGGGTCAGCGTTTGGCGCCTTCTGACTGAGCGCGTTGCAAGGTGATTTTGGCCTGCTGCTTGAGTTCGGTTTCATCCGGTTCATAGGATTCCGGCCAGCCCTTGATATGGCGGTTGATCAGCGCGGCCAGTGCCGCGATATGTTCCGGGCTGTCGTTCAGGGCCGCTATGTATTGCAGTTCCTTGCCGCCGGCAGTCAGAAAATATTCCCGGTTTTCGACGGCTATTTCTTCGAGGGTCTCCAGGCAATCGGCGCTGAAACCGGGGCAGATGACCTGGACGCGGCCAATGCCTTTCCGGGCCCATTCCTTGAGGGTGTGATCGGTATAAGGTTTCAGCCATTCTTCACGGCCGAACCGCGACTGGAAGGCGAGTTGCCACTGTTCTGTTTCGAGAGACAGTGCCTCGGCCAGCAAGCGGGCGGTTTTATGGCACTCGCAGTAATACGGGTCGCCCTGGGTCAGATAGCGTTTCGGGATGCCGTGGAACGAGATCAGCAGTTTGTCGCCGCGGCCATGTAGGTCCCAGTGGCGGCGCACGCTGTCGGCCAGTGCCTGAATATAGCCCGGTTCATCGTGATAGTGGGTGATCAGACGCAACTCCGGCAGCCAGCGCCAGCGTTGCAGTTCCCGGCTTACGGCGTCGAATGTCGAGGCGGTGGTGCTGCCGGAATACTGCGGATACAGCGGCAGCACCAGCAGGCGCTGTACGCCCTGTTCCCGGAGTGTTTTGAGCGCATTCGCGATCGAGGGCTGGCCGTAGCGCATCCCCAGTGCGACCCGGATTCGTCCCAACCCCAACTGGCTGAGCCGGCGTTGCAGCGCCGCTTCCTGGGCCTGGGAAATGGCCAGTAGCGGCGAGCCTTGCTCGGTCCAGATGCCGGCATATTTCCGGGCTACCCTGGCCGGGCGGGTGCGCAGAATGATGCCGTGCAGGATCAGCCACCACAGGGGGCGGGGGAACTCCACCACCCGGGGATCCCAGAGGAATTCCGCCAGGTAGCGGCGCAATTCCGCCGCGGTCGGGGCATCCGGTGTGCCCAGGTTGGTAATCAGCACGCCGGTCGTCGCCAGACTGTCGTGGCGAAAATCGGGGTTGCCCATGTATCTGCTCATGTTCGCAGTATAACGAGTGGAAAGTATCGCGTCATTGCGAAGATGTCTTGATCAAATGGCTGGGGCCTGTTGACGCTATTGGCAAAGTGCCGGCGTGGTCCTCCGGTAACGGTGCGGGGGTATGCAGAAATTACCACAAGGTGCTCTGCGTAATGACGAGGAAGAAAAACCTCAGGCCGTTTCGTTGTGCAGGGGGCAGTAATGCTCCGGCTGGTCGTCGTGTAACAGGTGCTGGATTTTGGTGATTTTGTCCAGGGATTTGCGGAAGGCTTCCAGGCAGCGGGGATCGAAATGCAGGCCGTTCTGGCGATCCATGAATTACAGCGCTTCCTGGGTCGACCAGGGCCGTTTGTAGGGACGGTTGGAGGTGAGGGCGTCATACACATCGGCGACGGCGACGATCCGGGCGGACAGCGGAATGTCCTCACCCCGCAATCGGGCGGGATAACCGGTGCCATTGAATTTTTCGTGATGGCCCAGAGCGATGATGGCACCCATTTGCAGGTATTCGGAAGGACTGTCCTTGAGGATCTCGAAGCCGATCTGGGTATGCTGCTTCATGATATCCATTTCCTCCGGCGGCAGCTTGCCGGGTTTGAGCAGGATGTCATCGGGTATGCCGATCTTGCCGATATCATGCATGGGGGCGGCCAGCTCCAGAATCTGGCAGTCGTCCCGGTTCATGCCCATGCCCTCGGCGATGAGCCGGGAATATTTGGCCATGCGGATGATATGGTTGCCGGTTTCCTCGTCCCGGTATTCACCGGCTTTGGCCAGACGCAGCAGTGTTTCCTGTTCCCGCACCCGGACGGCGGCGGTGGCCTCCGCCACCTGGTTTTCCAGCCAACGAGCCCGATCCTGGATGATCTTGTGTTGCTGGTACTGGGTGAGCAGATTACGGCAGCGGACCCGGACCTCGATAGGATCCAGCGGTTCGGTCAGGGAGTCGGTGGCGCCGGCATCCAAGGCCGAATAGCGGCCATAGCGGTCTTCGGCCGCAGTGGCGATGACCAGGGGCAGGTGACGGCAATTGGGTAACTCGCGTACCCGGGAAATGAATTCGACACCGGTGATCTCCGGCAAATCGTACCGGGTGATGACCAGATCAGCAGGATGCCAGCTGAGCCAGCGCAGCGCGGCCGCCGGGCTGGTAAAGGTTTCCACACGGGTGCTGGCCTGGAATGAACCGGCCAGGGCCTGAAGCGTCTCCCGAGTTGCGGTCTGGTCATCAACGATCAGAACAGTAGGCATGGATTCCCCGTTTGTCGTTATTGCGCAGTGACCATTGGGTCTGGTCTTTGAACCTGGGCACCTATCCTGGAGCCCCCCTCCTTCCGAGTTAATATAACTAGTTCCTTCGAAACATGAAAGAGTTTTTGTAACTCACTAATTGTAATGGGGCTGAAATAGTAGCTGGTCACGAGAGAGAGTATCGACTCCAAATCCGAGAAACTTTAATCAAGCCATTGATTTTCCCAGAAAAGAGTTGGCTTACATGCGTTCTATTTTCTTAACTTGTTCCTTTAATCCTTTGATTGAAATAGTTAAGTCGTGCAGTTTTTGGCGCTCTTTCCGAACCACTTCGGCCGGGGCCTTATCCACGAAACCGGTATGGCAGAGTTTCTTTTCGATGCGTTGCCAGTCGGCTTCTTTTTTCTCGATCTCCCGGGTGAGGCGCGCGAGCTCCGCATCCTTGTCGATCAGCCCCGCCATGGGAATCAGCACCTTCATGTCACCCACCAGGGCGGTGGCCGACTCCGGAGCCGTCTCGTCTTTTTTCAGCGCCGTGATGGCAGCGAGGCGGCCCAGACTGATGAGTGTGCGCTCGTTGGCGGCCAGGCGCTCAAGGTCGCTCTGGCTCGCTTTCTCCAATAACACCGGCAGCGGTTTGCCCGGGGCGATGTTCATGCCGCTGCGGATCTTGCGCACGCCGAGTATGACGTCCATGACCCAGACCATGTCGGCCTCGGCGTCGGTATCGATTTGTGTCTCGTCCGGCCGGGGATAGTCGCGCAGCATCAGGGTCTCGCCTTCGGCGCCCGCCAGGGGAGCGACCCGCTGCCAGATTTCCTCGGTGATGAAAGGCATCAGGGGATGACCCAGACGTAACAGGGTTTCCAGCACCCGTACCAGGGTCTGCCGGGTGCCGCGTTGGGCGGCCGGGGAAGCCGCTTCGTCATTCAGCACGGGTTTGGACAGTTCCAGAAACCAGTCACAGTATTCGTTCCAGGTGAATTCATACAGCGCCTGTGCGGCCAGGTCGAGACGATAGTTACCGAAGGCCTCGGTGATCGTGCGGCCGGTGTGCTGCAAGCGGGACAGGATCCAACGATCGGCCTGGCTCAGCTGGATTTCTCCACCGTTATGGCCGCAGTCCCGGCCTTCGGTGTTCATCAGCACGAAGCGGGCCGCGTTCCACAGCTTGTTACAGAAATTGCGATAGCCTTCGATGCGGTTCATGTCGAAGTTGATATCGCGTCCGGTGGAGGCCATGGCGGCGAAGGTGAAACGCAGGGCATCGGTGCCGAAGGCCGGGATACCGTCCGGAAAATCCTTGCGCGTGGCTTTTTCGATCTTTTTCGCCATTTGTGGCTGCATCAGCCCGGTGGTGCGTTTTTTCACCAGCGATTCCAGGTCGATGCCGTCGATCAGATCGATCGGATCGAGCACATTGCCCTTGGACTTGGACATTTTCTGGCCGTGCGAGTCGCGCACCAGGCCGTGGATGTAGATTTCATGGAAGGGCACGTCGTCCATGAATTTCAGCCCCATCATGATCATCCGCGCCACCCAGAAGAAAATGATGTCGAAACCGGTGACCAGCACGCTGGTCGGGTAAAAAGTCCGCAGGCGCTCGGTGTCTTCCGGCCAGCCCAGGGTGGAAAACGGCCACAGGGCGGACGAAAACCAGGTATCCAGCACATCCTCATCCTGTTTCAGCGGTCTGTCGCCCAGGCCGTGGTTCTCGCGCACCTCGGCCTCGGAGCGACCGACATAGACGTTGCCGTCCGCGTCATACCAGGCGGGGATACGGTGTCCCCACCAGATCTGGCGCGAGATGCACCAGTCCTGGATATTGCGCATCCAGTCGTAGTAAGTGTTCTTCCAGTTGTCCGGGACAAACCTGATCTTGCCGGTTTCCACTGCCTCGATGGCGGGCCTGGCCAGCGGTTCGATCTTGACGAACCACTGATCGGTCAGAAAGGGCTCGATCACCGCGCCGGAACGGTCGCCGCGGGGTACCATCAGCTTATGGTCCTCGACTTTTTCCAGCAGTTCGGCTTCTTCCAGGTCGTGAATAATGACATCCCGCGCCTCGTAGCGGTCCAGGCCGCGATATTTCGCTGGACAGGCATCGTTGAGTGCGGCATCCACGGTAAAAATATTGATCAGCGGCAGATTGTGCCGCTGGCCGACTTCATAGTCGTTGAAGTCGTGGGCCGGCGTGATTTTGACGCAGCCGGTGCCGAACGCCGGATCGACATAGTCATCGGCAATAATCGGGATTTCCCGGTTGGTGAGCGGCAGTTTCACCTGTTTGCCGATCAGGTCCTTATAGCGTTCATCGTCGGGGTGGACGGCGACCGCGCTGTCTCCGAGCAGGGTTTCCGGGCGGGTGGTGGCGACGATCAGATGGCCGGAGCCGTCGGCCAGGGGATAGCGCATGTGCCAGAAATGGCCGGATTCTTCCTGCGATACCACTTCCAGATCGGACACCGCGGTATGCAGCACCGGGTACCAGTTGACCAGCCGTTTGCCCCGGTAGATCAGCTCTTCTTCGTGTAACCGGACAAAGACTTCCCGTACCGCTTCGGACAACCCCTCGTCCATGGTGAAGCGTTCCTGCTCCCAGTCCAGCGAGACGCCCATACGGCGCAGCTGGCGGGTGATGTTGCCGCCGGACTCGGCTTTCCATTTCCAAATCGCCTCGATGAACGGTTCGCGGCCGACATCGTGACGGGTCTTGCCTTCGGCATTGAGGCGCCGTTCTACCACCATCTGAGTGGCGATGCCGGCATGGTCGGTACCGGCCTGCCACAGCGTGTTACGGCCAGACATACGGTGGAAGCGGATCAGGGCGTCCATCAGCGTATCCTGGAAGGCATGGCCCATGTGCAGGCTGCCGGTGACATTGGGCGGCGGGATCATGATGCAATAGGGCTCGCCCTGACCGGACGGGGCGAAATAGCCCCGCTCTTCCCAGGTCTGGTACCAGCGCTGTTCGATGGCGTGGGGGTTATAGGTTTTGTCCACGGAATTAAGGCTCCGGCGAAGCTGCGAAAAGGCGCATTATACCGGGATCAGTAAAATGAAACAGGCGATACAGAAGAGTGGCGTCTTTCCCGCGCAGGCGGGAATCCAGGGGTGTTCGTGCGGATACAAAACAATCGAATGAATGATTCGCGATTTGATGATTAATTCATGGGGTGTGATCAGGTTCTGGGTTAATTATTTCTGGATCCTCTTCGTCGCTGCCAGAGGCGTTCCCGCCTGCGCGGGAATGACGGGAATGGGTTATTTACCCAGGTGTTTGTCCAGCAACGCCCGCAGCTGATTGTCAGCCTGTTGGCACAGATCGTCCGCCAGTTCGGCCATGGCTTTGGCCATTTGCGGCTGCAGCTGGTCCTGGATGAAAGCGTGCAGTTCGGCGGCAATGCGTTCCCGGGCATCGGCCGGCGCCGGTTCGGCCGGTTCCAGGACCTTGTCGGTCAGCACCGGTATGTTCGGCGTATCGTCATTCATACACTATGCGGGCTAGTCCTTGAGTTTGTGGGAATGCAGCTCGTAGCCGCGTTCACGGTAGAAAGTATAGCGTTCGCGGGCCTGTTGCAGGCGGTCGGGTTGCTGATCGACTAGCTCGGTGACCCGTTCGAAGCGGCCAAAGAAATCCGGAATATCATGGGCGGCGTTGATCAGCACCTCGTGCTGATCCGTCGGTGGTTCACTATCGTGCCCGATGAGCACGGGGGGGCGGTCGGCCTCAGCCACGCCGGCCAGTGCATGGGGGATGAAGCTGCCCTGGCGAAAGGTCCACAGCAGGTCGTCCAGTTCCCGCGAGTCCTGATCGGAAGCCGCGTGGATATAGACCTGGAGTTGCTGCTGGTAGGCCTTTTCCGCCAGCCGGCAGGCCAATAATGCGCGCTGGCGGGGCGTGTCGCTGGGCAGGATGTAGAAATCGACTCGGGTCATTATGAAAGATCATGACACATAACTGACGTTTCGTCATTCCGGCGTCCCTGGAGGCTTTCGGGATCATCAGGGATACATCGACTCGCGTTGCGAGTTCGAATAAAGGCCGGAATCCAGTGGTTATTGCGGGCCTCCTGGATCCCGGTACCGGATCGAGTCCGGCACAGGCTCTGCGCCGGGATGACACCCTGTTTTCGGGATGACAATCTGTTTTGTTGATACGGTGTCGTTGTTACTTTTCGCAACGATCAATCAAATACTGCATCAACAATGCCACCGGCCGGCCGGTGGCGCCCTTTTCCTTACCCTGGTTCCAGGCCACCCCGGCGATGTCTAGATGCGCCCAGTGGTAGTCTTTGGTGAAACGCGACAGAAAGCAGGCCGCCGTGATTGTGCCGGCCATGCGGCCGCCGATGTTGGCCATGTCGGCAAAATTGGAATCCAGCTGGTTCTGGTAGTCGTCCCACAGCGGCATCGGCCAGGCGCGGTCGCCACTGCTGGTACCGGCCTGTTTGATGGCTTCAACCAGCTCGTCGTCATTGCCGAGCAGTCCGGCGGCATGGCTGCCGAGTGCCACGACACAGGCGCCGGTGAGGGTGGCGATATCGATAACCACTTCCGGTTTGTAGCGGGCGGCATAGGTCAACGCATCGCACAGGATCAGTCGCCCCTCAGCGTCGGTATTGAGAACCTCAATGGTCTGTCCCGACATGCTGGTGACGATGTCACCGGGCTTGGTGGCCTGGCCGTCCGGCATATTCTCGGTCGCGGGAATGATGCCGACCAGATTGATTGGCAGCTTCATGGCAATGGCTGCGGTCAGGGTGCCGATGACACTGGCCGCTCCGCACATATCGAATTTCATTTCATCCATGGCGGCTCCCGGTTTCAGGGAGATGCCGCCGGAATCGAAGGTGACACCCTTGCCAACCAGCACCACGGGTTGTTCGCCGCGCTTGCCACCTTTGTATTGCACGCTGATCAGTTTTGCCGGTTGCCGGCTGCCGGCGGCCACCGACAACAGCGCGCCCATGCCGAGGCGTTTCATGCCCGCTTCTTCCAGCACCTGAACGGTGACTTTTTTGGATTTCTTGCCCAGCGCCCTGGCCTTGCTCGCCAGATAGGCCGGTGTGCAGACATTACCCGGCAGGTTGCCCAGGTCACGGGTGGCCTCCAGACCTGCGGCAATGGCTTGACCGTGCGCGACACCCTGTTCGGCGGCGGCCTGCAGGCGCTTGCCGGCCGGCACGTTGATATGGAGGACCTTCAGCGGACGGGACTTTTTCTTGCGTTCGCTTTTGAGCTGGTCGAAGCAATACAAAGCGGAACGTGTGGCTTCCACGGTGTAACGCGCTTTCCAGTACTGGCCACAATGCGGACATTCCAGTTCGTCCAGATAGCTGATGGCGTCGCCGGCGCCCGAGGCGTCCACGGTTTGGACGGCGGTTTGTACCAGACTGCGGAAAACCGCGGCGGTGAAATCTTCTTCGGGACCGGCACCGACAACGAGCACCCGTTGCGGAGTGACGCCTGCCGGTTGATGCAGCATCAGCGAGCTGCCGCAGTTGCCGGTGATGTCGCCCGATCTCACCAGCTTTTTCAGCTGTCCGCCGCTGGCCCGGTCGATGGCCTCGGCACTGGGGCTGAGCCGGCCCTTGTCGTACACGGCCACGATGGCGCAGGCGGTGCGTTGTTTGTCGGCTTTTCCGGTCTTGATATTGAATTCCATGAATTTCCCTTTTGACAGATTGACGGGTTTTCATGCGCAAACGCAAATACAGGTTGCGCTATGATGCGCCGGGCAACAGAATGGCGTCAAATCCGAACAACCCGTGCTTGATAGATTGCATGCTGTCCATACTCGACCGTTACCTGCTTAAAGAAGCGTTCTGGAACTGGCTGGCCGTGACCCTGGTGCTGTGGGCCATCGTGCTCAGCAACCGCCTGGCACGCTACCTGGCCGAGGCCAGCGCCGGCGATATCCCCGGCTCGGTCATTTTTACCCTGCTGGGTCTGAAGTCGGTCAACTATCTCACCACGCTGCTCCCCATGACCTTGTTCCTCGGCGTATTGCTGGCGCTCGGTCGTCTGTATAAGGACAGCGAAATGATCGCGATGCAGGCCTGTGGCGTCGCTCCCCGGGATATCTACCGGCCACTGTTATGGCTGGCCGGCGTGGTGGCGGGCGTGTTGTTGGTGTTGTCGCTCTATGTGGCGCCGCGCACGGCGGCCCTGAGCTATGATATACGGGCTGGAGCCGAGCAGAAAAGTGAATTGTCGGTAGTGGCTCCGGGACAATTTGAAGAAGGCCAGGAAGGGCGTCTGATTTTTTATGCCGAGCAGGTGGACGCCGGTCAGCAGCAGATGGCGGGTATCTTCGTCCGGAGTACAAAAGGGGAGACTCCCGTGCTGATGACGGCGCAGCAGGCGGAACCCTGGACGGATCCGGATACCGGCGACCGTTTCCTCGTGCTCGAAAAAGGCTACCGATATCAGGGGCAGCCGGGCGATGAATCATTCCGTATCGCGCAATTCGAGCGTCACGGCCTGCGGGTGGAAGTCGCCCGGCCGGAGACGGTGGACTATAAAGCCGATGCTGTTCCCACCCTGGAGTTGCTGCGGGGAGATTCGCCTTACCTGCAGGCCGAACTGCAATGGCGGATTTCACTGCCGGTGGCGGCAGTCATGTTGGTGATACTGGCCGTGCCGTTGAGCCGCAGTACGCCCCGACAGGGGCGGTATAGCCGCCTGTTCGTCGCGGTGCTGATCTTTGTGATCTATTACAATCTGATGGGAACCGCTCAGGTCTGGATGGAAAGAGGGGTCCTGCCCGCTTTTCCCGGTCTGTGGTGGACACATGCCATTCCCCTGGTCATGGCCTGGCTGTTTGCCTGGCGTTCACGGTTGAAAAAGCCGCGCGCGGAGTTGTCATGAAGATTCTGGATCGCTACCTTGCCAGAGCCGTGATCGGTGGTACGCTGATGGCGTTGCTGGTTCTGCTGGCGATTGATGTGTTTTTCGCCTTCATGAACGAAGTCGGCGATATCGGTCAGCAGTAGTATGGTCTCGTGGATGCGTTGTATTACGTGCTGCTGACCATACCGAGACGCTTTTCGGATCTGTTCTCTATGGCGGCGTTGCTGGGAACCATGATGAGCCTTGGTGTTCTGGCCGGCCATAGTGAGTTGATTTCCATCCGGGTGGCGGGAGTGTCCATAGGCCGGATTCTGTGGGCAGTCATGAAGGCCGGCCTGTTGATGTTGCTGGTGGTGACCGCCGTCAGCGAATATGTCGCGCCCGAAACCGATCAGCTGGCGCAGAAAGTCCGGACCCAGGCGATCACCGGTAACACCGCCTTTCAGAGCGGCTATGGCGCCTGGGTGCGGGATGGCAGGCGCTTTATCAATATCGGGCGGATTCTTCCAGATGGCCACATGCAACAGATCAAGGTCTACCAGCTCGATCCGGACTGGCGGTTGAGAGAGTTCATCAGCGCCGGAGGGGCGGCGTACCAGGAAGGCTACTGGCAACTGAAACAGACCACCAGGGCGGAGATCGGTGCAGATGGCTTTCAGCCGTCGCAACACCGTCAGGAACGCTGGGAGTCTCTGATCGATCCTCAGTTACTCAATGTGCTGACTCTGGATCCGGCCAGTCTGTCGGTGCGCGATTTGTTGGGTTATATCCGTTATCTGAACAATAATGCCCTTGATTCGCGTCACTACGAACTGGCTTTCTGGAAGCAGGTGTTTGCCCCCCTGTCGACACTGGTGATGTTATTGCTGGCCACACCGTTTGTGTTCAGTGCGCAACGTTCCGGCAGCGCCGGGCAACGGCTGCTGATCGGGGTGCTGATCGGAGTGGCTTATTACCTCGCCGATCAGCTGATGAGCCGTATGGGTCTGGTATACGGGTTTTATCCGCTCTTGAGTGCGCTGCTGGCGCCGTTGTTGTTTGCGCTGGCCGGACTGGCTATGTTACGCCGGGTCTGAAGGACTTCGGCGGGATATATCCACCATCCGCGTATGGGAGAAACTATCGTGCCAGGTGTGTTTGTCCGGGGACCACAACAGCCACCAGTAACCCAGCCCGCCAAGTGCCAGGGAGGGAATGGCCGCCAGGCAGCGCAGCACCACCTGCAACCAGGTAAGGTTGCCGGGAAGTTCGTTTTCCAGGCGCAGTTTCCAGGCGCGCATCCCCAGCGTTTGACCACCATGGCGCCAGAACCAGCCATAGAAGCAGATGGTGACCGCCAGCAGATAGAGGGTGAACAATGGATGCAGGCCTCGCAGCGGTTCGCCGTGATTACCGGCAAGCGCCACCGCACTGGCGATAAACCAGACCCCCAGCAAGAGCAGACTGTCGTAGAACAGGGCGGCCAGCCGTTTGAGCAGCCCGGCCGGGGCGAATGATTCATTCATGAATTGATTTCCAGAACGATTTCAGGTTGGGATTCCGCTCTAGGTGAGGTATGTTAGCAGAACAACATGGTAATCATAAGCCATGAAACAGGATGAAAACCTTGCGGATAGCCGGCTGCATGGCCCGTAGAGGCGGACTCCACGCAAGAAGGAGGTAGGCTTGTATGTCCTTATTAGCAGACCTGGCCGCAACACCGGGGGTGATTGCGGCCGGGGAGTATTCCTATCGGGGCGATCGTTTTACGTACAAGGGCCATCTGGATGATGAGACGGCCCGTATGGCCTCGATCATGTGCCGCGCCACGACCATGGGTGTGCACATGGAAACCGCCATGATGAACAAATTGCATGACTGTTGTGGGGTGGCGCCGGCCCGGGGCTGGGCGGTGAAAGGGCCGCAATTCACCGTGTGTGTAGTGGCCAATGTGTTCTGCTTTCTGGACAACCGCGGAGCGTCTTTGAACCAGGTGTTGGGGATGATGCAGGAACGTCTGGCCGGTGTGTCGGATGAGCTGATTTGAATAAACCAAGGGGGGGGTATGAGCGAATTGTCCGATTTGATGAGTCTGAACGGTGCCCTGGCGGCGTTTGAATTTTCCGACCGGGGAGAATTGCAGCACCACGAACTGGTGTCTGACTGTGAGCTGGACACCGACTCACTGGATTTGTTGGCGCACGTCATCATTGCCAATCTGGCGATTGCCACCATGCAGGCGCGCGGCTGGGAAAAAGTCACCGGACAACAGGGATTCTATCCGATCGAAGGCTTTACGCTGGTCGGTTTCGACTGGACAGCGGTGGCCTGTGGCAACCGGGGCGTGGTGATCCGCAATGACTGCGTTGACTATGAAGCGGCGTATGCCGCATTAGGTGGACGGGAGGCGGTATGCTGAAGCGGGTACTGGCGATCAATGGGGTCATCGCGGTATGCCGGTTTCGCGATGATGGCTCTTTTGTCGAGGGCTATGGGTTGCTGGAGCAGGTGCATATGCACGGTCTGGCCCGCTTCGCCTTGGAATACAAGCGGCTGGTGCAAAGCAATACGGATCAGCTGTCCATGTTTACCAAGATGCGTGGTTGGACGCCGCCGCGCGGCTGGCTGGTGCGCTCGACAGGCACCACCGTCTGTAGCGTGGGGAATCTGGTCTGTCTGGCCGACAACCGTGAGACGCCGCTGAATGAGCTGATGAGTCAGTTGCAGGAACTGGCCAGTTATTGAGAAATGGTGCTCCCTAGGGGACTCGAACCCCTGTACCTGGCGTGAGAGGCCAGTGTCCTAGGCCACTAGACGAAGGGAGCCTGCAGCAGATGCTTGCGGGTGCTATTATACGGCGAACCCAACAATCGACAAGCGAACCCAGTGTCATCCACCTCTGAGCCTCATTCCTGAAATACCAGCAACGGCTCTCCGCGGATCATTCCGCGTGATCAACACCGTATTTCCCGCGCTAATATCAGCTCGAATGCCCTGAAGGTATTGTATCGCCTGCGCGACGAAGGCTATCGCGCCTGTCTGGTCGGTGGCGGGGTACGGGATCTGTTGCTGGGGCGTGAACCCAAGGATTTCGATATCGCCACCGATGCGCATCCCGAGCAAGTCAAGTCGTTGTTTCGCAATTGCCGCTTGATCGGCCGCCGGTTTCGCCTGGCGCATGTTATTTTCGGGCGGGAGGTCATTGAGGTGGCGACCTTCCGGGCCCAGCACGATCAGGCCGATAAGGCGGGTCTGGCCCACACCGACGATAATGGCCGGATCCTGCGCGACAATGTGTATGGCACGATCGAGGATGATGTATGGCGGCGCGATTTCACCATCAATTCGCTGTACTACGACATTGCCGATTTTTCGGTCATCGATTATACCGGTGGTCAGCAGGATCTGGAACGCGGTTCGATCCGGCTCATCGGCGATCCGGAAGCGCGCTACCGCGAGGACCCGGTGCGCATGCTGCGGGCGGTGCGTTTTGCCGCCAAGCTGGGATTCCGACTGGAAGAAAAAACCGCCGAGCCGATCCGCCGACTCGGTCCGTTACTGTTCGATATCGCGCCGGCCAGGCTGTTTGATGAGGCGGTGAAATTATTTGTCGGCGGCTGTGGCGTGGCGACTTTTGAGCTGTTACGCCAGTTTGATCTGTTTCGTACCCTGCTGCCGATGAGCGATGCGGTGCTGGATGAGGAAGAGGGGGGATTTCCGCACCTGCTGGTGGTGCATGCTTTGGCCAACACCGACGCGCGGATCGCTGTCGGCAAACCGGTGACGCCGGCTTTTTTGTTTGCCGCCCTGTTGTGGGAACCGATGCGCCGGTCTATGCCGGACTGGCAGGCGGAGGCGGATATGAGCGAACTGCAGGCCATGCAGATGGCCGCCGCCCGGGTGGTTTCCGAACAAGCCAGACATACGGCCATACCCAAGCGCTTCAGTCTGCCGATGCGGGAGATCTGGAGTCTGCAGCCGCGTTTTCTGCAACGCACCGGCCAGCGTCCGTTGCGCCTGTTGAGCCATCCGCGGTTTCGCGCCGCCTATGACTTTCTGTTGTTGCGCGGGCAGGCCGGTGAGGTGGAGCAGGAGCTGTGCGACTGGTGGACCCGGATTCAGGAAGAGGATCCCGCCGCACAGGAGGCGATGCTGCAACCGGAAACCAAACGTCCCCGGCGGCGCCGGCGGCGCCGACCCCGGTCCGGAAAATCCGCCGCGCATGACGCTTGAAAAACGTTGTTTCATTGGTCTGGGCAGCAATCTTGGCAATCCTCCGCAACAGATCCGGGATGCCTGCGCGGCCCTTGGCGCTATACCGGCGCTGACCGGCCTGAGCGGTTCGCCGCTGTATACCTCTAAGCCCATGGGGCCTCCTGATCAGCCCGATTATGTCAATGCCGTGGTAGCCTGCTGTACCCTGCTGGAGGCGGAGGCGCTGCTGGATGTTCTGCAGTCCATCGAACAGGCGCAGGGCCGGGAGCGCACGGGACCCCGTTGGGGCGCGCGCACTCTGGACCTGGATCTGCTGACTTATGGTGACAGCCAGATAGACAGTCCCAGGTTGCGCGTGCCGCATCCGGGCATTGCCGAACGTGCCTTCGTGCTGCTGCCCTGGGCGGATATCGCCCCGGGGTTCCTGATCCCCGGTCTCGGCCGGGTTGGGGAACTGGCGCGCCGCTTTCCCGCCGGGGCCGTCTCGCGGCTGGATGAGAGGGCCAATTGAAGGGCCGTTTCAGGTATCATTTTCCGTATGGATAACAGTTTTGATCCCGGTTATATCGTTGTTGAGGGACCGATTGGAGTCGGCAAGACTACTCTTGCCCGCCGCCTGGCGGAAACCTTCGGTACCGAATTGTTACTCGAAGGGGCGGACGAAAACCCCTTCCTGGAAAAATTCTACCGCAACCCTCGGGCAGGGGCGTTGTCCACGCAATTGTTTTTTCTGTTGCAACGCGCGCAGCAGCTGCAATCCCTGCGTCAGGGCGACATGTTTCAGTCCACCCGGGTAGCGGATTTCCTGGTGCAGAAAGACCGTCTGTTCGCCGAACTGACCCTGGACGAACACGAATTCGGCCTCTATGAACAGGTCTATGCGCACCTGACCCTGGATGCACCCCAACCGGACCTGGTGATCTATCTGCAGGCGCCGGTCGATACCCTCCTGGAACGTATCCAGCAACGTGGCCGAGACTATGAACAGCGGGTCGACCCGGCTTATCTGCGCCGTTTGTCGGATGCCTATGCCAATTTTTTTCATCACTATGACGTAGCGCCCCTGCTGATCGTCAATGCCGCCCATATCGATCTGGCACATAACGAACAGGACTATGCCGCGCTGCTGGAGCAGATCCGGCGCATGGGACGGGGCCGCCAGTATTTCAACCCCATGACGGCGTCCTTATAGCGTAATAGAATCTAAGCTTGACAGTTATTCTTCCTGTCAGTCCGGCCGGAGCCGGAATGACGAGCAACAGGGTTTATATGGCAGCCAGGAATCACCCCGATTATTTGTTATCGCTCAAGCAGTGCAATCAGAAAATTGCCTGCCTGACGGCCTATGACGCCAGTTTTGCCTGCTGGCTGGCACAGGAAGGGGTCGACGCCATTCTGGTCGGCGATTCCCTGGGTATGGTGGTGCAGGGGCATGAATCCACCCTGCCGGTAACCGTGGATGACATGGTCTACCATGCGGCGGCGGTGGCGCGCGGTGCCCCCGATCTGCTGCGCATCGTGGACCTGCCCTACCGCAGTTACCAGACCCCCGAACAAGCCTTGGACAACGCCCGCATCCTGATGCAAGCAGGACGGGCGCACATGGTCAAACTGGAAGGGGGAGAAAGGGTCCTGCCTATGGTGGAGGCGCTGCGGGCCGCGGATATCCCGGTGTGCGGTCACTTGGGTCTGCTGCCGCAGTCGGTCAAGGAACTGGGCGGCTATCGGGTGCAGGGGCGCGATCCGCAGGCTGCGCGGCAGATCGAGGCGGATGCGCAGGCTTTGCAGGCCGCCGGCGTTGCCGCCATCGTCCTGGAATGCATCCCGGCGGTTCTGGCGGCGCGGATCACCGTGGCCCTGGAGATTCCGACCATCGGCATCGGCGCTGGCGCCGACTGCGACGGCCAGGTGCTGGTGTTATATGACATGCTGGGCATCACCGCCGGCCGGCGGCCGTCGTTCAGTGAGGATTTTTTGCGGGATGCGCCGGATGTCGCCAGCGCCATCCGGCGTTATGTCCAGGCGGTTCGGCAGGGCCGGTTTCCTACCCAGGCGCACAGTTTTTCATGAGGTTCATCCAGTCGGTTGACGCTGTGCGGGAGCAGGTGCGGGTCTGGTGGCTGGAAGGGCGGCGTATCGGCTTCGTGCCGACCATGGGCAACCTCCATGCCGGCCATCTGCGCCTGGTGGAGCGGGCGCTCAGCGAGTCGGACCGGGTATTGGTCAGCCTGTTCGTCAATCCTTTGCAGTTTGGCCCGAACGAGGATTATGCCACTTACCCGCGAACCCTGGAGGCGGACCTGGAGAAACTGACCGCTCTGGGTGTCCAGGCGGCATTTTTACCACCGGCCGGGGCTTTGTACGGGGAATCGCTGGAGGCGACCACCCGCGTCATCGTACCGGGTATCAGTGATGAATTTTGTGGCCGGTTTCGTCCCGGGTTCTTTGTCGGCGTCGCGACCGTGGTGGCCAAGCTGTTCAATCTGGTGCAGCCGGACCTGGCGGTGTTCGGCGAGAAGGACTACCAGCAACTGATGATCATCCGGCGGATGGTCCGCGATCTGTGCTACCCGGTCGAGATTCTGAGTGAGGCTACGGTACGAGAGCCGGACGGCCTGGCGATGAGTTCCCGGAATGTTTACCTGGATCCGGAAAGCCGCCGCCTCGCGCCCCGGCTCTATCAGACTCTCCACTGGGTGGCGGAACGGCTGAAGGTGGGTGAGGGCGATTTTGCCAGGCTGGAGCAGCAGGCCCGTGAGCGCCTGGAGAGCGACGGATTTCAGGTGGATTATGTCGAGATCCGTTAGGCCGAAACCCTGGCTCCGGCCGGGCCGGGCGATACCGCGCTGGTGGTTCTGGCGGCGGTCTGGCTGGCCGGCAAGACCCGCCTGATCGACAACATTCTGGTAGTAACCCAATGATTTATTGAGTGTATTGCGCGGCAGCCCCGGATCGGGGATAATACTGCTTGCCCAATAGATTGCGGAATTTCTTCTCCATGCAGCGTATTTTTCTCAATGCCAAGTTACATCAGGCACGGGTGACCCATTCCGAACTGGAATACGAGGTCTCGTGCGCTATCGACGGCCTGCTGCTGGAAACGGCCGGTATCGGCGAGTACGAACAGATCGAGATCTACAATCTGGCCAACGGCGAACGCTTTACCACTTATGCCATCCGCGCCCAGGACGGCAGCGGTATCATCTCCGTCAACGGCGCGGCGGCGCACAAGGCGTCTCCCGGCGACCGGGTGATTATCTGCAGTTATACGGTGCTCGACCAGCAGGAGGTGTCCCGCCACAAGCCCCGCCTGGTATACCTGGATGCGAAGAACGGTATCAAGCGGCTTGGGGAGCGGATTCCCGTCCAGGTCGCCTGATTTCAGTCGCCAGTCAGGTTTGAATCACGCTCCGCCTGATTTGACGCGTAGCGGATCAGGCGGCTGACATAATGCTCGCCCGACTCCTGCTCGGTCTGTTCAATACGGACCGGCAGATAGCCCAGTTGCGGGGCGCACCAGAGAAAGGTGGTGCGATCCTGGTCTTTCCTGATTCGTTGTATCCTTAGAGTCTGATAGGTTTTGCCCGCTGCCTCCACCGGTTCCTTGCCGACCACTTCGAAACGGAACTGTTTCAGCTTGCCCCCATCGGCGATGTCGTAATGGAGTTGGCGCTTGCCGGCGGCCAGGTCCAGCATCAGGGCCAGCTGGACATTCAGCTTGTCCAGCGTGCCGGGTGGGATCGGCATGGTCCAGCGTTCTCCGGCGACATCGTTGATCACCCGCTGTTGCGACCAGTCGAAACGCAGGTCGGCCGGTTGGGTAGCTTCCCCGCTGTGGCGTTCCAGCCGGTAATGCTGGCTGAGCAGACCGTTTCGCCAGTAGAACTCGCTGAACTCGGTGCGGCTTTCGTCGTGGAACCAGCGCGCCAGCCGGTTCGGCATCAGCCGGGTTTTGAATCGGTACAGGTCCTGGTCCGGCAGGTAGACAAGCGTCAGTGTCTGGGTGCCCACCGGGATGCCGTTTAACAGCAATTGATAGCTGGCCTCGAAGGGATGTGGCCCGGCACGGGCGGCGGCCATCACCACCACGGCATACAGGAGTATGGCGCTGCTCAGTCTGGCGGGGAAGTGACGGCTGACGGGTGGCAAGACTGACTCCTATGGCGGGGGTTACTCGATACAGACCGGTTCGGTCTGTGCCTGGCCGTCGAATATCACCTGGTCGCCGGCCAGTCGCAGCCGGCCTTCGGCAAACCAGCGAATCACTGCCGGATACAGCCGGTGTTCTTTTTCCAGCACCCGGGCGGCCAGCTGTTCGGGGCTGTCGTCCGGGAGCACGTTCACCCGGGACTGGGCAATGACCGGGCCGCCGTCCAGTTCCTCGGTAACGAAATGCACACTCACTCCATGTTCCCGCTCACCGTTTTCAAGGACCCGGCGATGGGTATCCAGGCCCTGGTATTTGGGCAGCAGGGAGGGATGGATATTGAGCAGCCGGCCGCGGTAATGGTGTACGAAATCCGCCGTCAGAATACGCATGAAGCCGGCCAGCACCACCAGTTGCGGTTGAAACCGGTCGATGGTTTGTTGCAGGGCGCGGTCGAAATCCTCGCGTGAAGCAAACTGCCGGTGATCCAGGCTTTCGGTAGGCACGCCGGCCGCTTCGGCTAGGGCCAGCCCGGCAGCCTCGGGACGGTTACTGATTACCGCCCGGATATCGATCGGCAGATCACCGCTGGCGGCCTGGTCCAGGATGGCCTGCAGGTTGCTGCCGCGACCGGAGATCAGAATGACCACGGAACAGAGACCGGCCTTCACTGCTTGGTGCTCAACAGAATTCGACCGGTCCGCTGTCGTTGCGGCGGTCGATATGGCCGAGTCGCCAGGCCTGTTCACCCTGGTCCGCGAGAATGCGCAGGCAGGTGTCGGTGTGTTCCTCGGCCACGCACAGCACCATGCCGACGCCGCAGTTGAAGGTGCGGTACAGTTCCAGACGGTCGATATTGCCCTGTTGCTGCAGCCAGTCGAATACCGGCGGCAATGTCCAGCTCTGCGGGTCGATCACCGCCCGGCAGCCATCGGGCAGGACCCGCGGCAGGTTCTCGGGCAGGCCGCCGCCGGTGATATGGGCCATGGCCCTGACCGGCACCGATTCGAGCAAGCTCAGCAGGGATTTGACATAGATCCGGGTCGGCGCCAGCAAGGCCTCGATCAGACGGGCATCGCCGATCGTCTGGTCGAGGTCGGCCCGGCAGTGTTCCAGCACTTTGCGGATCAGAGAATAACCATTGGAATGCGGGCCACTGGATGCCAGGGCGATCAGCACATCTCCGGCCTGCACGTCCTGGCCGTCGATCAGCCGGTCTTTTTCCGCGATGCCCACGGCAAAGCCGGCCAGGTCGTAATCACCGGCCTGATACATGCCGGGCATCTCGGCGGTCTCGCCGCCGATCAGGGCTGCGCCCGCCTGTTCACAGCCGGTGGCGATACCGGCCACGACGTCGCCGGCCACGCCGACATCGAGTTTTCCGGTGGCGTAGTAGTCGAGAAAGAACAGCGGTTCGGCGCCGGTGACGATGATGTCGTTGACGCACATGGCGACCAGGTCGATGCCGATGGTGTCATGCCGGCCGGCGTCGATGGCCAGCTTCAGCTTGGTGCCGACGCCATCGGTGCCGGATACCAGTACCGGTTGCCGGTAACGGTCCAGGGGCAGCTCGAACAGCCCGCCGAAACCGCCGATACTGCCCATGACCCCGGGGCGCCGGGTGCGGGCAACGGCGGGTTTGATCCGTTCCACCAGAGCGTTACCGGCATCGATATCGATGCCGGCGTCCTTATAACTGAGGCTGTTGTTGCTTTCCTGGGTCACAGGCGACTCCTGATTACTGAGAGCTGTCTGCCGATCTCGCGACAATACAATCTGTGTTATGTTACCGGGAATGATACCTGAAACCATGACAAGGATGCGCGGCTGGCTGTGGGGGCTGACGCTGGCAGTGCTGGCGGCGGCGTCAGGTGGTGCACAGGCCGCGATACCGAAAGATTTTTTCCAGGTCAGCGTACCGGTAGCGGACCGGGAAAGCACCGACCGTCAGGCCGCCATCCGTGAGGCGCTGGGTATTTTGCTGGTGCGGCTCAGTGGTGATCCGGCCATCGCGAAGCAGGGCCCGGCGCAGGCTGTTTTGCAACGATCCCGGGACTTCGTGCAGCGCTACCAATATATTGAGGTGCCCCCGGCTGCAACCGCAGCGCCGTCCGGGTTGCGTCTCACCCTGCTGTTTGATGGCCAGAGCCTGGAAAGCGCCATGCGTGCCGCTGGCCTGCCGGTGTGGGGACGGGAGCGGCCGGCTATCCTGGCCTGGATAGCCGTGGATGAGGGAGGGCGCCGGCGGCTGTTGTCGGCCACCGATGCGTCGCCGCTGAGAACCGGGCTGGAAGCGGCCGCGCAGCGTTATGGGTTACCCCTGGTGCTGCCTTTGATGGATCTCGAGGATCAGGCCAGCGTGCCGCTGGCGGATATCTGGGGGGGCTTTGTCGACGCCCTGCGCGAACCTTCCCGGCGTTATCAGCCACAGGGGCTGTTGCTGGGCCGGATCTGGGAATCCGGCGGCGGCTGGACGGCACGCTGGATACTGGATTTCAATGGTGAACAATTGCGCTGGTAACACCAGGCCGGCTCTGCGCAAGCGTTGATCGAGGAAGGGGTGGCCGAACTGGCACGGCGGCTGGCGGCGCGGCTGGCGGTGCGATCCGGAGCCGAACCGGCCCGTCTTCAAACTGTTACTGTCGAGGGAATCGACAGTTTGGAGGATATGGCCCGGGTGATAGGGTATCTGCAGCAGCTCTCAATGGTGGATAGCGTGGAGTTATCCCGGGTGGCTGGAGGACGGGCCGAGTTTGAGCTGATGCTCAATGGGGGATTGCAGTATCTGCAGCAGGCGATTGCGCTGGGCAGGGTGCTGCAATTTGAGTCCCAGCTGCCTGCACCCCTCTATCGGTTACAGAACTGAACGGACGTTAAGGGGAAGCAAGGCGTGTTACGGGCGCGGGATATCCCGAACATGATTACAGTCATGCGCTTGTTGCTGGTGCCGCCGGTGATCTGGCTGATTCTGCAACATCGCTACGATCTGGCCCTGTGGTTGTTCCTGTTCGTCGGCGTGTCGGACGGGGTCGATGGTTTTCTGGCCAAACAGTTCGGCTGGACCAGTCGTCTTGGGGGGCTGCTGGACCCGGTGGCGGACAAATTATTGCTGGTGTCCTGTTACCTGGCGCTGAGCTGGGAGGGTCTGCTCGCTCCCTGGGTGGTGATCCTGGTGGTGGCGCGGGACGTGATTATCCTGGCCGGCGCACTGGTTTATCATTTCCGTATTGCCCGGCTGGAAGCCAGTCCGACCTTGAGCAGCAAGTTCAATACCCTCGCCCAGATCATGCTGGTCTTGCTGTTGTTGTGGGGCTCGGGAGTGGCGCCGGTCGATCCCTGGTGGGTGGTGTTCATGACCTGGCTGGTGGTGTTGACCACGCTGCTGAGCGGTCTTGAATATGTACTGATCTGGGGACGCAAGGCCTGGAGAGGAAAAAATGACGCCGGTTGACCGCGATAATCTGCCGCAAACTTATGCCTGGCTGGCCGGCCTGGTCTTACTGGGCGGGTTGGTGTATCTGTTGGCCCCGGTACTGACGCCTTTTCTGGTCAGCGCGCTGATTGCCTACCTGGGGGATCCGCTGGTTGACCGTCTGGAACGGAAGCTGTCGCGCAGCCTGGCCGTGACATTGGTGTTTCTGCTGTTGTTCGCTTTGCTGGGCCTGCTTCTGATCCTGCTGCTGCTGGCCTTGCAGCAGCAATTGTCGACCCTGGTAGAGCGATTGCCGGTGTATATCGACTGGGGACAGCGTCATATCATGCCGTGGCTCGGCGGTCTGTTGGGCACGGAGCAAACCTCACTGCTTGATCCCGCTGAAATCAAGACAATATTGGCGCGTCATTGGCAGGAGGCGGGTGGCCTGGCCGGTCGTCTGGTTCAGGCGCTGGGCCAATCGGGGGCGATGGTGGTTCAATGGCTGGCCAATCTGATTCTGATCCCGGTGGTGAGCTTTTATCTGCTGCGCGACTGGGATGAGCTGATGGCGCATATCCGGCATACCCTGCCCCGGCGCTATGAACAGCGTATCGTGATGCTGGCGCAGGAGGCGGATGCTGTGCTGGGGGCTTTTCTGCGCGGCCAGTTTCTGGTCATGTGCGCCCTGGGTCTGGTGTACACGCTCGGGTTGTGGTTCGTGGGGGTCGAGCTGGCGCTGTTTTTCGGGCTGCTTGCCGGTATGGTCAGTTTCGTGCCCTATCTGGGATTCATTATCGGTATCCTCGCCGCCGGGGGCGCGGCCCTGGTGCAGTTCCACGATGTCGGTCATCTGCTTGGCGTGCTCGCCGTATTCGGGATTGGCCAGTTGCTGGAGTCTTTTCTGCTCACTCCCTGGCTGGTGGGTGACCGTATCGGACTGCATCCGGTGGCGGTCATCTTTGCGGTTCTGGCGGGCGGGCAATTGTTCGGTTTTGTCGGCGTTTTGATCGGTCTGCCGGCCGCCGCGGTGGTGATGGTGCTATTGCGTCACGCGCATCAGCATTATCTGCAAAGCGCCGCTTACGGTCAGGCTGACGAGCCCCGGGACTAGGGCCTGATACGAATGCTCAAGCAACTCAGTCTGGAATTCCGTCTGCCGGATAACGCCCGCTTCGATAATTTCTTCCCCGGACCCAATGCCGAGATTGTCAGTCAGGTGCAACTTCTGCAACCGGGACAGTCTTTGTATCTGCATGGCGGGCCGCAGTCCGGTCGCAGTCATCTGTTGCAGGCGGCCTGCCGGCAGGCCGGTGAGCAAGGTGGGCAGGCCTGCTATATGCCGCTCAAACTGCTGCGCGACGCTTCTCCCGAAGTGCTGGAAGATGTCGAGCAGGCCGGTTTTCTCGCCCTGGATGACGTCGACGTCATTGCGGCCGATAAGCGCTGGGAGGAAGCCTGCTTCCATCTCTTCAACCGGGCCCAGGCCGCCGGTGCCACCCTGGTCCTGAGTGCGGGCGAGCGGCCGGCGGCTGCGGGTTTCGAGCTGCCGGATCTGGCGTCGCGGCTGGGCTGGGGAATGGTCTACGGTCTGAAGACATTGACCGATAGTGATCGCCTGGAGGTACTGCGGCTGAGAGCCCGGCAACGTGGCCTGGAGATGCCGGAGGAAGTCGCGCAATTTCTGTTGCGTCGGCTGCCCCGGGGGCTGACAGCCTTGTGCAGCCTGATCGATCGCCTGGATCAGGCTTCGCTGGCCGCGCAACGCCGTCTGACTATCCCGTTTGTCAAATCAGTGCTGCGGCTGTGAACGTCGGTTGCTGCGGATATAACCGATTCCTGCGACGAACCACAGCAGACTGGCGCCAGTCTCCGCCATGCCAAGATACCGTTCATCGGCCACGCTGTACGCCTCCACCACCCCATGAGTGAAATAGGCCAGGCTCAGAAACAGGCTCCAGCCGACCGTATAACGACGTCCGGCTAATAAGCCGCGGACCGGCAGCAGCCAGGGCAGCAGCAATACCAGCAGTATGAAAGCCATGGGCAGGTGACGGGCCGGTGCCAGCCAGGTGTACCAGCCAAGCAGTACGGCGGCGGTGGCAAAATAACCGCTTAGATACAGAGATTTCCAGATTCGTTCAGACATCACGCTGGCCCAGTTGCCGGGCGGTTTCCGCCAGGCGCCGACCGAAGGCCTGACACAGTTCGGCTTCTTCATCCGTGACCGGCAGGCGGCTGTCGCTTCCTGCCAGGTGGCTGGGTCCATAGGGCGTACCACCGCTGCGTGTCTCCAGCAGTCGGGTTTCGCTGTAGGGTAAGCCCAGCAACAGCATTCCATGATGCAGCAAGGGCAGCATCATGCTGAGCAGAGTGCTTTCCTGGCCGCCGTGCAGACTGGAGGTGGAGGTGAAGCAGCCGGCCGGTTTGCCGATCAGGCGGCCTTCCAGCCACAGGTTGCTGGTCTGGTCGAGAAAATATTTCAGCGGCGCGGCCATATTGCCGAAACGCGTCGGGCTGCCCAGCGCCAGGCCGGCGCAGTCGCGCAGGTCTTCCAGGCTGGCATAGGGCGGACCGCTGGGAGGGATGTTATCGTCACTGGCCTCGCAGGTGGCGGACACCGGGGGTAGTGTCCGCAGGCGGGCTTCCAGGTCGGGAATCTGTTCTATGCCGCGCGCGATGAGACGCGCCATGGCGGCGGTGGCGCCATAACGGCTGTAATACAGCACTAACACATAGGCCATTATAGGATCTCCAGAACCTGTTTAGGCGGCCGGCCGAGTGCGGCTTTGCCATGGCAGAGCACGATCGGCCGTTCGATCAGGCGTGGATGCGCAATCATGGCGGCGATCAGCTGATCATCCGACAGGGAGGCATCATCCAGCCCGTGTTCTTTATAGGCCTTTTCCTTGCGCCGCATCAGTTCCCGGGGCTTCAGTTTCAGCTGCTGCAAAATGGTTTTCAGGGTCTGTGCATCCGGAGGGGTCGCGAGGTAATCGACGATCCGCGGAGAAATACCGCGGTTTTCCAGTAGTTTCAGTGTCTCGCGGGACTTGCTGCAGCGCGGATTGTGATAGATCAGGATGTCGTCGCTCATGGGTGGGTTCTCCGGGTTGATCGTTGACGACCATTATACCGGGCCGGCGTGGGTTGCGGATATCGGTCCGGAAACATCTGTTGGCGGTTCCGGAGTACAGCAGAAATTGTCAGCCGCTGAACATGGTGGTGGCTTGACGGACCTATACAACGGTGTTAGCGTTCTGAATCTACATTGCAGCAGGTTCAATAATGTGACAGTCGATGTAACGTCCTTGCGCCGCCGACACGTTATCTGGTTTTTATTCCTACCCTTTGCCCTTGTCCTGAGTCTCCTTGCCGGCTGCGTCACTGCACCCGTACAGGAAATGAGTGACGCCCGCCAGGCCATCGAGGCGGCACAGGCGGCCGGTGCCGATGATCTGGTGCCGGCCACGATGCAGCAGGCGCGAAATCTGTTACATCAGGCGGAAAGCGGTCTGGACAGCGGTTCCTATCGGGAAGCGCAACAGGCCGCTGAACGCGCCCGGCAAGCGGCTATAATCGCCAGGGAACGCGCCCTGCAGCTGCGCGGGGATCAGCCCAGGGAATAAGCGGCTTTGTTCTGTCGTCCAATTGGTGCAATGAATTTTGCGCGCTGTCACGAATCGCTTAATTATCAGCCCCCTGCCGATTGACTCTCCAGGGAAGGCTTGTTAGTGTCGGCGGCTAGTAACCGAATTCTGATACCACTGGAGATACCTGCTATGAATTTCGCTCATCCAGCCCGGCTTGTTACCTTGTTTTTGCTGTCTCTGACCCTGTTGGCGGGGTGCGCCAGTCAGCCCAAACCGGAACCCACTCCGGTGGTCGAAGATCATAGTGCGGCGACCCAGGCTATCGACGCGGCCAGTGCGGCGATCGCCAATGCCAAATCACTGGGCGCATTGTGGCGGGATACGGAGAAATTTCTTGGCCAGGCCAAAAAAGCCCTGGCGGCCGGGGATGACGAATCAGCTATCTCTTTGGCGAATAAGGCCCGCTTTCAGGCCGATGAAGGTGTCAATCAGTACTATCTGGAAATGGCCAAGCCGCTGTTATCCAAGCTGCGGGGTTACAGTAACCTGACGGCGGCTCAGCAGGCGGCGCTGGACAAGGGTGCGATTGCCGTGGCCAATGCCGAGGGAAAAACCGCTTACGATCTTCTCAGCACCCTGAAAGCCGAGTTGGACGCCGCCAATATCCAGTATACAGTGATCAAGGGTGACAGCCTGTGGAGCATTTCCGGCAAGGCGGAGATCTACAATAATCCCTATCAGTGGCCGCTGATCTACAAAGCCAACAGTGACAAGATCAAGGACGCGGATCTGATTTATCCGGGCCAGGATTTCTCCATTGACCGTAATCCTTCGGCGGCGGAGGTTGATGCGGCAGTCAATCATGCCAAGACGCGTGGCGCCTGGTCATTGGGTGAGGTCGAGGAGTCTGACCGTCATTACCTGGGTGGTCTCAAGATTCGCTGATACGGTAATCAATTGACGATCCGGAAAAGGGCCTCGTAAGAGGCCCTTTTTGGTTAGGGTCAGTGATTTCACGGAAAAACGCGTTCTAGTCGATCGGGCTCAGACTGAAACGTTCAAACAGGTTGTTGGATTCTATCAAGTGGTCACAGTTGCGGTGGAACCGCTCGCCCTGGATGTCGACTTCCAGCATTCTGTTATAGCGGTACATGCCGCGCATGCTGATGAGTAATTCATAGTTTTGCCCGTCCTGATTCAGTCGATAGTACAGGGCAGGGTGAAAAACTGAATGGCTGTCGCCATCACTAGGCCGGATGGCGACCGGCTGCACGTCCTTGGCAATATACTGGATGCCGGCCAGCTGACCTTGTGCTTTCTGGTTCGACATCCAGCGGACACTGCCGATCAGGCGATTTCCGGCTTGTCCGGGATCGGGAGTCACCGTGACCAGTTCTCCGACCCGCAAACCGGGTGAAGCTTGGGGCAGGCGAATGGCCAGACCGCCAGCGCTGCGATTGAAACTGGCAGTGCGTAAGGTCTTGTCCTGAAGACGGTTTGGGCCGGATTCTTCGGTCATCAGGCTGGATAAATCGATTTCATGATCATCGGATGAACTCAGATAATCATTGGGATCGAAGGCGATCCCCTGGTTGTGCAACCGGTAGGCGGTCTGCAGGCCGGGAGATAGCTCAATGTCCACAGCCTGCTCCTGACGCGACAGTTTGCGTTCCGGATGCTGTTGCCACTGGGTGAGCACCTGCTTGAGCAATTGCTGGGCCTCGCTGGTGCTGATACGGTTGGAGAGGCCCAGCATGGTTGTGCGGGCGCCGGCTTCCAGGCGCTTGATGTCCTCCCGGGTCTGGTCCATCAGGGCGCTGATGTCCAGACGCGGCGAGGAGGGTTCCGCTGCTTGTTCGCGGGCTCGCTGCAGGGCTTCGGTGGGATTACAATCCAGACACAGCGAGTATTCACCGGCGGTCAAATCAGCGTCTGGCCTGGGTGGTTTGAAGTTCAGGTCGGCGATGTGCTGGGTCAGATACTGATAGGCATCCCAGACCAAGCCGGACGGCATGCGATACGGATCTGCCAGTCGCAGAATGGTCAGCAAGGCGTAACTGTGGCGGGCCGACTGGGTATGACCGGCCAACGGCAGTTCCGCCCGCTCAGTAACAGCGAGTTTTTTTTGCAAGGACAGGCGATACAGTATCCCGGTTTCCTGCCAGCTCTGATCGTCCGTGGGCAGATAACGCTGCCAGTCGCCGAGGATCTGCAGGGTCAGCAGATGCGCGGCAAGATTGACGGCCTGAGCCAGCAGCCTGGATTTTCCCCAACGGAGTTTTTCCCCCAGGCAGGAGTTGATGACATATTTATAACCTAACAGCAGCTGTGAGGTGAGTTCATGCAAACTGGCCAGCTGCGGCGCCTGGGTGGGGTCCGCCGACTTATCCAGCAGGCGCAGACTGTCATGAATGCGTTCATAGGGAGCATTGAAAGCCAGCAGAAGTTCCAATTGTCGCGCCGCCGGCAGAATCTGATGATTGAGATCTTTGAGGCGTTGGGTCAGTTCATTGCAGACCAGCAGGGCATTGGTGTAGGGCTGGTCCTGCAGCCAGCTCTGCAAGGTGGCCAGCCGCGTGTCTACCCCGGGGATATTTTCTCTGGTTGGTGTTTCCAGCAGCAAGGCTGCTTCTCCGGAAAATTACATTACATGATATTTTTATCATACGTGGCATGAGGTCGCGGCGCTAGCGTGGTTGTGAAGTGACCGGTATACCCGCTATCCGCTGGCGCCATTCCCGCGGGCCGCGTTCGTGCACGGATTCACCGCGAGTATCGACCGCCACGGTTACCGGCATATCCACCACTTCGAATTCGTAAATGGCTTCCATGCCCATATCCTCAAAAGCCACCACGCGGGCCCGCCGCACGGCCTTGGACACCAGGTAAGCCGCTCCATCGGTGGCGATGAGGTAGACGGAATGGTGACGGCGAATGGCCTCGATGGCGGCGGGTCCGCGTTCGGCTTTGCCGATCATGCCCAGCAGGCCGGTCCGGGCCAGCATGGGTTCGGTGAACTTGTCCATGCGGGTGGCGGTGGTGGGACCGGCCGGGCCCACCACCTCATCACCCACCGGATCGACCGGTCCCACGTAGTAGATGAAACGGTTGGTGAAGTCCACCGGCAGGGGTTCGCCGCGGTCCAGGAGTTCCAGGATGCGCTTGTGAGCGGCATCGCGTCCGGTCAGTAATTTACCGCTGATCAACAGGGTTTCACCCGGCTGCCAGGCAGCGATTTCTTCGGCGCTGATCTGATCGAGATCAACCCGGCGCGTATCCGGCCCGGCGGACCAGCTGATGGCCGGCCAGGCATCCAGCGGAGGAGGCACCAGCCGGGCCGGTCCACTGCCATCCAACGTGAAATGGATATGCCGGGTGGCGACGCAATTGGGTATCAACGCCACCGGTTTGGAGGCCGCGTGGGTGGGATAGTCTTTCACCTTGACGTCGAGAACCGTGGTCAGACCGCCCAGACCCTGGGCGCCGATACCCAGGGCGTTGACTTTATCCAGCAATTCCAGACGCAGTTCCTCGGCGCGATTGAGGGGACCCCGCGCCCGCAGTTCATGGATGTCTATCGGTTCCAGTAACGCTTCCTTGGCCAGTAACATGGCTTTTTCCGCGGTGCCGCCGATCCCGATGCCGAGTATTCCCGGCGGGCACCAACCGGCGCCCATGCCGGGTATCTGTTCCAGCACCCAGGCGACCAGGTCGTCGCTGGGATTGAGAATGGCAAACCTGGCCTTGTTTTCCGAGCCGCCGCCTTTGGCCGCCACGGTGATCTCGAGCCGGTCGCCGGGAACCAGTTCGGTATGGATGACCGCCGGCGTGTTGTCCCCGGTATTACGCCGTGCGCCGTCCGGATCGGCCACGATCGAAGCCCGCAAGGGATTGTCCGGATTGGTATAGGCCTGGTGGACGCCGGCGTTGATCATCTCTTCCAGGCTCATTTCTCCCTCCCAGGTGACCGCAATGCCGAGCTTGACGAAAACGGTCACAATGCCGGTATCCTGACAAATAGGGCGGTGTCCTTCGGCACACAGACGGGAATTGACCAGAATCTGTGCCATGTCGTCGCGGGCCGCTGGTGCCGCTTCTTTTTCGTACGCCTCGGCCATGGCCTGGATGAAGTCCAGCGGGTGATAATAGGAGATAAATTGCAGGCTGTCGGCAATGCTGGTGATAAGATCGGCTGGCTTGATACTGGTCATGAGTAAATTTTCCGTTAAGATGGAAACTTTTGGATCAATGGCGCGTCTTTATAATCATAATCGACCGGCCCGGGCTTTTGTTCATGGCATTAACGGCTAAGTAGTGAAATTGTAGCCGGGCTGTTCGCCACGTGAAAGCCGCATGGTTGATTTCTTTCAGAAGACACGAACGGAATGACGATGAATTTGATGAAAAAACTGCTCACCTTATTGCCTCTGGGGTTATTGCTGGCCGTGGGAATTGCACTGGCCGATCCGGTGGATTTTCAGTTTACCGATACGAACGGCAAACCGGGTGCGCTGTCCGATTATCGCGGCAAGTGGGTGGTGGTCAATTACTGGGCGACCTGGTGCCCTCCTTGCCTGGAAGAGATACCGGACCTGGTGCGTTTCCACGACAAACATGCCGCCAAGGATGCCGTCGTGATCGGGGTCAATTTCGAGGATATTCCGCTGCCGCAACTGAAAGCGTTTATCGATGAAAACCTGATCAGTTACCCGGTGGTGCCGGGTAATGGCATGGACCCGGTCAGTGAGCAGCTGCCGGTCGGTGGTCTGCCGACGACCTATCTGATCTCGCCGCAGGGAGAACTGGTCGCCCGCCAGGTCGGCGGCGTCACGGCCAAGGTGATTGAGGATTTCATCGCCCGTAAGACGGCCGCGAACGCCGCCGGGAGTGACACTCAGTGATGAAACGCTATCTGCTGGGAATGCTGCTGTTTTTGGCGGCTGGCATGTTGCAGGCCGCCGGGCCGCGTGATCCGGAAACGCATTTTTTCGACCAGACTCTGGGTGATTTCCGGGAAGAAATGGCGCTGGCGAAAGCCGAGGGCAAGACCGGAGTCCTGCTGTTTTTCGAATTGCAGGACTGTCCTTTCTGCGAACGGATGAAACGGACCGTGCTGAATCAGCCCGAGGTACAGGATTTCTATAAACAGCATTTTTTGATTTTTCCCGTGGATATCGAAGGGCAGGTCGACGTGGTCGATTTCCAGGGTCACGAAATGACCGAGAAGGATTTTGCCTTCAAGGAAAACCGGGTGCGGGCCACACCGGTATTTTTGTTTGTGGACCTGGAGGGCAAGCCGGTGGCAAGATATACGGGCGCCACGCGCGATAAGGAAGAATTCATGTTGCTGGGCCGGTATGTCGTCGATGGTATCTACAAAAGCCAATCTTTTACCCGCTATAAACGCCAACAACGCGCTGCTGTCAGCCACTGATCATCAGATTTTGACATGGGGGGTGCATGAGAGCCGGATGGTCACTGTCTGAGGCTTCGCAATCCGTTATTACATCCGGCCCTGGCTGTTCTCTCGTCCTGATCGTTCTGACCGTGCTGGCCATGCCTTCCCGGGGCATCGCCGAGGCCTTTACCCTGCCCGATCCCCTGACTCTGCAAGCCGCCCTGGACATCGGTCAGCGGGAACACCCCGATGTGTTGCTGGCCGAGGCCGAGCGCGACCGGGCGGCGGCAGACCTGCGGGTCACCGAATCGGACTCAGGTTTACAGCTTAGTGTGCGCGGCGAGGCACGCTATATCGAGCCGGCTTCGGGGGCGGAAAATCAGCAACACAACGATTCCCGGCTGGGTCTGGAACTCGACAAGCGCTTGTATGATTTCGGCCTGACGCCCGCCCGGGAGGCGGCGGACCGCGCTGTGCTGGACAGCCGCCAGGCCGGGCTGGCGGCGGCGCAGCTCGATCATCGGCTGGACATTATCCGTCGCTATCTGGATGTGCTGCTGGCCGATCATGAATACCGCCTGGCGGTGGAAAGCGTGGTGACGGCCTTTGTTGAACGGGATAAGGTCCGCGACCGCCATGAGCTTGGGCAACGTTCCGACATCGACCTGTTGCAAAGCGAATCGGATTACGCCGAGCTGGATGCCGAAAGGAATGCCGCCCGTGCCCGGCAGCGCAGCAGCCGGGCGCTGCTGGTCGAAGCGCTGGGGGTTCCCGAGGGGCGCCCCGAGGTCCTCGTGGAACCCGATATGAGCCGGCTGCAGCGGCAGTTACCGGAACTCGGGGTATTGATGGGTCAGGTTCTGGAGGGGAACAGTGAATTACGCGCCGCGCGGGCCGAACTGGATGCCGCGCAACAGCTGCTGCTGGCCGGCCGGGCCGGCAATCGTCCGGTGATCAGTGCCCGGGCCGGGCGTTACGAATACCAGCGTGACCTGTCTTCCCGCGACGATTGGCAGGTGGGCATCGCTTTGGACTGGCCCTTGTTCCGCGGCGGGCGGGTGGCGGCCGATACCGCCCGCGCATTGTCCGACAAACATTACCAACAGGCACAGATCGCGGTCCTGGAAAGTGATTTGCGCGAACGCGTCACCCAGCTGTGGGAAGACCTCCAGGTGCTGCGGTCCGAACAGCGGGCGGCTGAAGCTCTGATGGATTATCGCGAGCTGTATCTCGATCGCAGCCGTTCTCTGTATGAACTGGAGGTCGCGACCGATCTCGGGGATGCCATGGTCGAATCCACCCGCGCCCGCCTCCGGCAGGCACAGGTGAACTACCGGTTGTTGCTGACCTGGGCGGAACTGGATCTGTTGCAAGGCAAAAACCCCTTGGGAGAACTGCAATGAAAGTCACAAGCGCAGGGCCGATGTTACTGTTGCTGTTGTGTGTCAGGGCCGCAGCTGCGGAAACGCTGAGCGCCGAACTGGCCTGGATCGACCGGGTGGAGCTGGGCGTGCCGGTGTCCGGGGTGGTCGAGTCGGTGACAGTGCGCCCCGGGCAGACCGTGGACAAAGGGGCTTTGCTGTTGCAGCTGGATCGTTCCGTTTTTCAGGCCGAGGCCGAAGCGGCCCGGGCCACAGTCAAGGCCTTGGAGGGGAGCAGGGACGAGGCCCGGCGGGAACTGAAACGGGCCGAAACCCTGTATGAAGAGACGGTGTTGTCCGATCATGATCTGCAACTGGCCAGGCTGGCGTTCGATCGGGCCGAGGCGGACTATCAACAGGCGCGGGCCCGGCTGGTCAAGGCGCGCTTCGATCTGGACCATGCCATCCTGACAGCACCGTTCGCCGCCCGGGTGCTGGAGCGGCACATCATGCCGAATGAAGTGCTGATTCAGGACCGCCAGGCCAAGGTGCTGCTGGTGCTGGCCCGGCGTGCTGTCATGCAGGCCAGGATGCTCGTGCCGGCCGCTCGGCTGGCCCGGCTGTCACCCGGTGATTCGGCCACGGTCAGGGTCGGCGATAAAGCCTACCCGGGGCGGATCTCCGAACTGGGTCTGCTGCCCCGGGGTGGGCAATTTCCGGTTGCCGTGGAGTTTGCGGTCAGTGGTGAAGATGTCCTGTTTCCCGGTATGAGCGCGGACGTGGAACTGCCATGAGTACGGCGCGGCAGTGCTGGGTCCAGGGGCGGGTACAGGGTGTTTTTTTCCGCGCCGCCACCCAGCAGCAGGCGCGTTTGCTGGGGGTGACGGGCTACGCAAACAATCTGGCTGATGGCCGGGTGGAAGTCTGGGCCGAAGGCAGCCGGGATGCCGTGGATGCACTCTGTGCCTGGCTGTGGCAGGGGCCGGAGGCCGCGCGGGTGGATAAGGTGCGCTGCGAGTCCGTGACGGCGGCGGGATTCGGGGATTTCACCACGGGCTAGCGGCGCTGTGCCATCAGTGGTAACAGGCTCTTGGGAATTTTGTTAACGTCCGATGTAATGGAGTACCCTGTAGGTGGTGACGATCCACCTCACACCTCACTCCTCACTCCTCACTCCTCACTCCTCACTCCTCACTCCAGATCACGGATTACTCGCCCAGTTAGCGCTCTCGCTGCGCCGTGGTGGCGGTGGAGTCAGAATGGTGTCATGGGGTGGGTGGCCGGTGTCGGGCTCGGGGTAGTCCAGGGTGAAATGCAGCCCGCGGCTTTCTTTGCGTGACTGGGCGCAGCGAATGATCAGTTCGCCGGTCTGCACCAGGTTGCGCAGTTCGATCAGGTCGTTGGTTACGCGGAAATTGCTGTAATACTCGTGGATCTCGTGTTGCAGCAGTTCGACCCGGCGCCGGGCGCGTTCCAGCCGTTTGCTGCTGCGAACGATGCCGACATAGTCCCACATGAAATGGCGCAGCTCGTCCCAGTTGTGGCTGACCACGACTTCTTCGTCGGAGTCGGTGACCCGGGATTCGTCCCAGACCGGCAATATCGGGGGTGGCGGTGTCTGGCCCAGCCGCTCGATGATATCCCGGCCGGCCGATTGGGCGAAAACCAGGCATTCCAGCAGTGAGTTGCTGGCCATGCGGTTGGCGCCGTGCAGGCCGGTGTGCGTGGTTTCGCCGATGGCATACAGGCCGGGCAGGTCGGTGCGGCCGTGGATGTCGGTCATTACGCCACCGCAGGTGTAGTGGGCGGCGGGCACCACCGGGATGGGTTGTCGGGTGATGTCGTAGCCGAATTCGAGGCAGCGACGATATACGGTGGGGAAGTGTTCTTTGATAAAGGCCGCCGGCTTGTGGCTGATATCGAGAAACACCGATTCGGCGCCCAGGCGTTTCATTTCATGGTCGATGGCGCGCGCCACGATGTCGCGCGGCGCCAGTTCGCCGCGCGGATCGAAACGCTGCATGAAGCGCTCGCCGTTGGGCAGCAGCAGGCGGCCGCCTTCGCCGCGAACCGCCTCGGTGATGAGAAAACTTTTTGCCTGGGGATGGTACAGGCAGGTGGGATGGAACTGATTGAATTCCATATTGGCCACCCGGCACCCGGCACGCCAGGCCATGGCGATGCCGTCGCCGCTGGAGGTGTCGGGGTTGCTGGTGTAAAGATAGACCTTGCTGGCGCCCCCGGTGGCCAGGACCACGAACGGCGCCCGGAACACCCGCACCCGGTCCTCGTCCCGGTCCAGCACATAGGCGCCCAGACAACGTTCGCCTGCCAGGCCCAGTTTGCTGCTGGTGATCAGGTCGATGGCGATATGCCGTTCCAACAGTTCGATATTGTCATGGGCGCGGGCATGTTCGATGAGCGAGGTTTCCAGTACCCGGCCGGTGGCGTCGGCGGCATGGATTACCCGCCGGTGGCTGTGGCCGCCTTCCCGAGTCAGATGGAAATGCTCGGGGTCATCGTCGCTGCGGGAGAATTTGACGCCATGATCGATCAGCCACTGGATGGCCGCCGGCCCCCGTTCCACGGTGTAGCGGACCACGTCTTCATGGCACAGACCGGCTCCGGCCGTCAGGGTATCGCTGATATGGCTGGAAAAACTGTCTTCCCGGTCGAGTACGGCCGAAATCCCGCCCTGGGCGTAATAACTGCTGCTTTCGCTGAGCCGGCTCTTGGCCAGCACGGCAACCCGGGCCTGGCCGGCCAGCTCCAGGGCCAGGCGCAGCCCGGCGCTGCCACTGCCGATAATCAGGACGTCATGTAGATACTGATCCGGTTCCATACGCTTGTGCGATGTGCCGCAGTTGGGTAAGGTGGGCCTCAATTCAATAATCATAACAGTACCTTAATTCACCTCCAGGAGCGAACTATTTTGACTTGTTATGGTCTTCTATCAGTAACCGAGCATGTTCCGGGTCATTCATGAACGACAAAAATGCCGATCTGCTGCTGGTGGAACGGGTTCAACGGGGAGATAAACGGGCTTTCGATCTGCTGGTACAGAAATATCAGCATAAGGTCGTGCAAGTTATTGGCCGCTATGTAAAAAATCCGGCTGACGCCCTGGATGTGGCGCAGGAGGCCTTTGTCAAGGCCTACCGGGCGATCGGATCATTCCGTGGCGACAGCGCTTTTTACACCTGGATGTACCGGATTGCCATCAATACGGCAAAAAATTTTCTGGTTTCCCAGGCCCGGCGTCCGCCCGGTGGCGATATCGATGCCATGGATGCGGAACAATTCGAGGGTGCGTCGGGTCTCAAGGAATATGGAACCCCGGAACGCCTCCTGCTCAAGGATGAATTGGGTGAGGTCATCCAGTCCGCTATCGAAGTGCTGCCCGAGGAGTTACGCACGGCCATCGTGCTGCGCGAACTCGAGGGTTTGAGCTACGAGGAAATCTCACAGGCCATGGATTGCCCGATTGGTACGGTACGCTCGCGGATATTCCGCGCGCGCGAGGCGATTGAGCAAAAACTGGAGCCCTTGCTGGGCGAATAGTCAGGTGAAGTTATGAGTGAACAGATAAACGAGCAGTTGTCCGCCTGGGTGGATGATGAGCTGGACAAGAGTGAGGAAACCTTGTTGGTGCGGCGTCTGGAAAACGATGCCGCGCTGGTGGCTCGCTGGCAGCGCTATCATCTGATTGGCGATGCCATCCGGGGCCAGTTGCCGGAACAGTTCGATACCGGGCTTGCCGCTCGGGTGGCCGCCCGTCTGGCGGACGAATCCTTTCCGGCACAGCGTTCCGTCAGCCGGCGGGCTCACTGGTCCCGGCCTTTTCTTGGCGCGGCCGTTGCCGCCTCGGTGGCTGTGGTGTCGGTGCTGACCGTTCGTCAGTTTGAACAGCCTGCCGCCGATACCATTCAGGTGGCCGAAAAGCCAGCGGCGGCGGAGAGTTATCGTCGCATCGATCCGGCCACCCTGGCTGCCAGTCAGCCTCAGGTCATGGATCATCTCAACCAATATCTGGTCAACCACAATGAATTTGCGGCGCGCAACGGGCGTCTGGGCATGTCGCCCCAGGTGCGTATCGTCGGCTATGATCAACCTCTGGCGGCGCAACGTTAGGCTATTATGCATCTTTTGTTAATGCTGCTGGCGGTATTATTCAGTCCACCTTTATTGGCCGATGATGCCGCCGCCTGGCTGAAAGGCATGTCACAGTCTCTGATGACCAGTAACTACCGTGGCGTATTTGTCTACCAGGTCAATGGTCGTCTGGAAGCTATGCAGATTGCCCACGCCCAGCGGCCCGACGGAGAACATGAAAGGCTGCTGTCTTTGACCGGCAGTGCCCGGGAGGTGATTCGCTCTCCCGAAGGGGTGACCTGTATTCTGCCCAAGCGTAAGGCGGTGATGGTCGACCATAATCTCCCCCAGAGTCCGGTGCCGACGGCCTTTGTCGATCATCTGGATAAAATCGTGCAGCATTACCGGCTGTCGCTGCTCGGTACAGACCGGGTTGCCGGACGCTCCTGCCGGGTCATTGCCGTTTCTCCACGCGATCAATACCGCTATGGCTACCGCCTCTGGCTGACCGAGCAAGAGCATTTCCCGGCACGTCTGGAATTGATGAATCCGGATGGTAAGGTATTGGAACAAATGATGTTTACAGATATTAAACTGGTTGGCGATCTGCCGGATGCCTGGTTGTTGCCTTCGCTGAATGGCAGTCAGTACGAGGTAATCGGTCAGAAAACCGACGAAATGACGGTCGTGGAAGGGGATGTCCGCTGGCGGGCGGACTGGTTGCCGGCGGGATTTTCCCGTACCCACTATAATCTTCATGCGGCATCGGCCAATGAGCGTAAAGTGGAACACTATGTTTACAGCAATGGACTTGCCACCGTATCGGTCTATGTAGAGAATCTGGCGGGTCAGGTGGCCCATTTCACGGGTGAATCCAGTATGGGAGCGACCAATGCTCTGGGTTTGACGGTCGGTGATCACCAGCTCACGGTGGTGGGTGAGGTGCCGTTGGCGACGATCAAACGAATCGCCCAGTCCATGCGCCCGACGGAGTAATGTTCCATGATTGAAGAAACGGCTCAAATTGTTGCTATTGCAGAAGTAGAAACCTGGGTGGAGACCGAGCGTCAGTCCAGTTGCTCCAGCTGTAGTGTTAACAAAGGTTGTGGTACCGCGACGCTTTCAAAGGTACTTGGCAAACGCCGCAACAGGGTGCGGGTAATCAACAAATTGGGAGCCGAACCCGGGGAAACGGTACTCATCGGCATTGCTGAACAGGCTTTTGTGAGGGGGTCGCTGGCCATGTATATGGTCCCGTTGCTGGGGTTATTGCTGGGTGCCATGTTTGGCGATTTTATGGCGGCCCGCCTGGAGACGGTCAGTGAATGGCCCGCGGTTGCCGGGGCGCTGGCCGGTTTGTTACTGGGTTTTGTCTGGTTACGACGTTTCGCTGAGGTGGCCCGGCATGATCCGCGTTATCAACCCGTTGTGCTGAAACGACTGGGTAACGGGGCGTCTGTTCTGCCCGTACAGTTCCATAAATAGGTTTTTTCAGGAGTGTGAATGAATATGTCTCACGTCTTTAATCCCTTGTCCAAAGGGTTGCTGGGATTATTGTGTATGTTGTGGGTGGCGGCCGTCCAGGCGCAGTTGCCGGATTTTGTCGATCTGGTCAAGGAGAGCAGCCCGGTTGTGGTCAATATCAGTACCACGCAGAAAATCAAACAGTCGCGGGTGCAATTACCGCCGGGTATGCAGATTCCGGATCTGCCGGAGGACAGCCCCTTCAACGACTTGTTCAAACACTTTTTCGATCAGGGCAAGGAAGCGCCGGAACAGGAAGCCAAATCACTGGGATCCGGTTTTATTATTTCCAGCGACGGTTACATCATGACGAATAATCACGTGGTCAAGGACGCGACGGAAGTGATAGTCCGGCTTTCCAGCCGTGATGAATATGAAGCCCAGGTTATCGGCACCGATGCGCGCAGCGATGTGGCGTTGTTGAAAATCGACGCCACGGATCTGCCGGTGGCCAAGCTGGGGGATTCGGACAAGCTGGAAGTCGGTGAATGGGTACTGGCGATCGGTTCCCCGTTCGGCTTCGAGCGCTCAGCCACCGCTGGGATTGTCAGTGCCAAGGGCAGAGCGCTGCCGAATGAAAATTACGTACCTTTTATCCAGACCGACGTGGCCATCAACCCGGGTAATTCCGGCGGCCCCTTGTTCAATCTGGATGGCGAAGTGGTGGGCATCAATTCTCAGATATTCAGCCGTACCGGTGGCTACATGGGACTGTCTTTTGCCATCCCCATCGATGTGGCCATGGATGTGGCCAAACAACTCAAGACCTCGGGGCATGTCAGCCGTGGCTGGCTGGGGGTTCTGATCCAGGATGTGACCCGGGAGCTGGCCGAATCTTTTGGTATGGAAAAACCCCGCGGGGCGTTGATCTCCAAGGTATTGCCCGACAGTCCAGCCGCTGAAGGCGGTCTCAAGGTGGGTGATATCATTCTTAAATTCGACGGTAAAGACGTGGTGACTTCCAGTAATCTGCCGCCCATCGTTGGCAGTTCGCCGGTTGGAGAGCGGGTGCCCGTGACAATTCTGCGTAACGGCAAAAAGAAGGTGCTGAAAATCAAGCTGGGAGAGCTGGAAGAGAAGCAAGCCGCAGCGGAAGAAGCCCAAGGTGCGGCTGTCGTCAAGACCGGTAAGCTGGGGATGGTGGTCGAGGCGGTGCCGGATAAGTTACGGGAAGATCTGGAGCTCGACAAAGGCGGTGCCTATGTTGAAAAGGTGCAGTCCGGCCCGGCCGCGCATGCCGGCATCCATGAAGGCGATGTCATCGTGCGTTTCGGCAATAAGGCGGTGAAGGGTCCCGATCACCTCCGAGAACTCGAAGAAGCCGCCAAGCCTGGCAGTACTGCTTCGGTTCTGGTGCAACGCCGCAGCGGTCCCTTGTTCATGGCGGTAAAAATCCCTGAATAACCGGGTCCAGCTCAGCCTGTATGGCCGGCCCGCATGCCATCTGTGCCAGGATATGGCATTGCACCTGGCCGGGCTGCAGGGTGAGCTGGATTTCGAGTTACAGATCGTCGATATCGATTCATCACCGGAATTGTTTGAAAAATATCAGCTTTTGATCCCGGTTCTGGTTGGGGCCGATGTTGAAATTTGCCATCATTTTCTGGATGAGGCAGCGCTCAGGCGCTATCTGCTGAAAGCCTGAATGTGTATAATCGCCAGCATTTAAGCTATTGATTATCCATTTTTAATGGAGCCCGGGATTGGGCTCTGGGTAGCCCTGTGACCGATCTGAAACACATCCGGAATTTTTCCATCATTGCCCATATCGACCACGGTAAATCCACCATCGCGGATCGCTTCATCCAGGTCTGCGGGGGTTTGAGTGAACGCGAAATGTCGGCCCAGGTTCTGGATTCCATGGATCTGGAACGGGAACGGGGTATCACCATCAAAGCCCAGAGCGTGACGCTCGACTACCAAGCCCGGGATGGGGAAACCTACCGTCTGAATTTCATTGATACGCCGGGACATGTGGATTTCTCTTATGAGGTTTCCCGCTCGCTGGCTGCCTGCGAAGGCGCGTTGTTGGTGGTGGATGCCGCACAGGGTGTCGAGGCACAGAGTGTGGCCAACTGCTATACGGCAATCGATCAGGGCCTGGAGGTCGTACCGGTGCTGAACAAGATCGATCTGCCTTCGGCTGAGCCCGAGCGGGTGATTGACGAGATTGAGCAGATCATCGGTATCGAGGCACATGATGCCGTGCAGTGCAGTGCCAAGACCGGGCTGGGTATCGAGGACGTGCTGGAAACCCTGGTGGCGCGCATCCCGTCGCCGGCGGGGGATGGCGAGGCACCCTTGCAGGCCTTGATCATCGATTACTGGTTCGACAATTATGTTGGTGTGATATCTCTGGTGCGGGTTAAACAGGGGGCGCTGCGCGCCGGTCAGAAAATGCTGGTGATGTCCACCGGCCGCCATTTTCTGGTCGATCAGGTCGGTATTTTCACGCCCAAGCGGACTCCACAACCGCAGCTGCAGGCCGGTGATGTGGGATATGTCATCGCCGGCATCAAAGAGATCGATGGCGCGCCGGTTGGCGATACCATCACCCAGGTCGAGCGCCCGGCGAGCGAGCAACTGCCCGGTTTCCAACAGGTGCAGCCGCGGGTTTTTTCCGGGCTGTTTCCGGTCAATTCCGAGGACTACGAAAATTTGCGCGAAGCCTTGCAAAAACTGCGTCTCAATGATGCCGCCCTGCATTTCGAACCGGAAACCTCGCAGGCCCTGGGCTTTGGTTTCCGTTGCGGCTTCCTCGGCATGCTGCACATGGAAATCGTTCAGGAACGCCTGGAACGCGAATATGACCTGGATCTGATTACCACTGCGCCTACGGTGGTGTATCAGGTGGTCGATACTGCCGGTGAGGTGATCGAGATCGATAACCCCAGTGATCTGCCGCCGGTCAACAAAATCCAGGAAATCCGTGAACCCATTATTATGGCGAATATCCTGGTACCTCAGGATTATCTGGGCGCTGTGATCGGGCTGTGTATCGAAAAGCGTGGCGTGCAGAAAAACCTGCAGTATATGGGTAATCAGGTATCCCTGAATTTCGAGTTGCCGCTCAGCGAAGTAGTGCTGGATTTTTTCGATCGTTTGAAATCGGTGAGCCGCGGTTACGCTTCTTTCGATTACCATTTTCTGCGTTTCGAAGCCGGCAAGCTGGTTAAGCTGGACATTTTGATCAACGGCGAACGGGTGGACGCACTGTCGGTGATAGTCCATGCCGACAAGGTGCAATCACGCGGGCGGGAACTGGCCGATGCCATGAAGGAACTGATACCGCGGCAAATGTATGACGTGGCCATTCAGGCGACCATTGGTTCGCATATCATTGCCCGTACCAATGTCAAGGCTCTGCGTAAGAATGTCACCGCTAAATGTTATGGGGGCGACGTCTCCCGTAAACGCAAACTGCTGGAAAAACAGAAGGCGGGTAAGAAACGTATGAAGCAGTTCGGCAAAGTGGAAATACCTCAGTCGGCATTTCTGGCGGTCTTACAGGTAGGCAAAAAATAAAGGTATAGCTAAGGAAGGTCTGATTAATTCGGCATTTTTATTCTCATGTCCACGAATCCTGAAGAGGACCAGGGAGCGCCGGAATGATGCATTCACCAGATCTTCATGAAACAGTTATTTTGGTATACAACAACCCATGACGGAAAGAATATGAATATCAACTTCCCTTTAATTCTGGTTCTGGCGACTTTATTCACCGGTATTGTGTGGCTTATCGACCGTGCGCTGTTTGCCGCGGGTCGTCAAGCGCGCGCGGCCGAGAGCAAGGATCCGCAACAAAAGGAACAGCTGCTCAAGGAACCGTTGCTGGTGGAATATTCGCGGGCTTTTTTTCCCGTGATATTGATCGTCCTGCTGTTGCGTTCTTTCCTGGCGGAACCTTTTCGCATTCCCAGCGGCTCCATGATGCCGACTTTGCTGATCGGGGATTTTATTCTGGTGAACAAATTCGCCTATGGGCTGCGGCTGCCGGTCCTGAATACCAAATTCCTGGATGTCAGCGAACCGCAACGGGGGGATGTGGTGGTGTTCCGTTATCCCGAAAATCCGTCTATTGACTATATCAAGCGGGTCGTGGGTTTGCCGGGTGACCATATCGCCTACCATGACAACACTCTTTATATCAATGGCAAGCCGGTACCAAAAGAGTCGCTTGGGACTTATATCGGGTTTGGCGCCGGGGCCGCCAGTACCGGTTCGACGCTGTGGCTGGAACACCTGGACGGCGTGGACCACGACATCCTGATCAGGCCTGATGTACGCGGACCTAAACCGGATCTGGTCGTACCCGAGGGGCAGTACTTCATGATGGGTGATAACCGTGACAACAGTCGTGACAGCCGTTATTTCGGTTTTGTGCCGGAGCAGAATCTGGTCGGTAAGGCATTTATGATCTGGATGAGCTGGGATGGCAGTGACAAGGCTGTGGTCTGGGACCGGATTGGTCAGATGATTCATTGAGGGGGATTGTTATGCGCTTAAAACATTCACATCGGGGTATGACTTTTATCGGCATGGCCTTGGTACTGGGCTTACTGGCTTTTTTTGTGACGTTGGTGCTGCGTCTGTTGCCGGCTTACCTGGAATACTTCAATGTCAAAACCTCCCTGGATTCTTTGTAGGATGAACCGGGAATCACCCAGCAGTCACCCTCTGAGATCAAGAAACTGGTCAATCGTCGGTTTATCATCAATGACGTGAAAAATACCGGTAAGCAGGATATCACCGTGACCAAAGAATCCGGCCGGATTGATGTGAATATTGATTATGAGGTCCGGACTCATGTCATGGGTAACGTGGATGCGGTGATGATGTTCGATCATACGGTGGAACTGGTGCCCCATTGAACGATGATCTGGGGCGGCTCTGCGCCCGACTGGACACCCGGTTTTCCGACCCGCGCCTGCTCGAACAAGCGGTCACCCACCGCAGCGCAGGAGCCGACAATAATGAAAGGCTGGAATATCTGGGCGACGCGGTACTGGGTATGGTGATCGCCGAATCCCTGTATGTGAAGTTTTCTGAAGCTTCCGAAGGGGATTTGTCACGATTACGGGCGAACCTGGTAAAAAAACCCGCCCTGGCGGAGATCGCGCGGGAACTCGAACTTGGTCGGTTTTTACGGCTGGGCTCAGGCGAGCTGAAAAGCGGTGGATTCCGTCGTGACTCGATTCTGGCGGACGCTCTGGAAGCCATCATCGGAGCCGTCTATCTGGATGCCGGTTTTGCGGCGGCCCGCAGGCTGGTAACAGCGATCTATGCGGAAAAGCTGGCAGCCATTGATACCGGGGATGCGCTAAAAGATCCCAAAACCCGTCTACAGGAGTATCTGCAGGCCCGGCAGGTTCCACTTCCCGATTATGCAGTGACCGGCGTCACTGGAGAATCTCATCAGCAGATATTTGAAGTGCAGTGCCGGGTGGAGTTACAAGGAATGGTGACCACCGGCCAGGGTGGCAGCCGGCGTAAAGCGGAGCAGGAGGCGGCCCGGCTGATGCTGATTGAATTGGACGGGGGATCTGTATGACAGAGGATTTCCGCTGTGGTTATGTGGCTCTGGTAGGCCGTCCCAATGTGGGTAAGTCGACTCTGTTGAACAGAATTCTGGGGCAGAAGATCAGCATCACTTCTCGCAAGCCGCAGACCACCCGTCATCGCATTCTGGGGATCAAGACCACAGCCAACGCTCAGGCATTGTATGTCGATACGCCGGGTATTCATCAGGCCGGTGGACGGGCTCTGAACCGAGCCTTAATCGCGCCGCCAGTGATGCTTTGCAGGATGTCGATGTCATCGTGTTTCTGGTCGAGGCGACGCAGTGGACCGCGGAAGACGATCTGGTATTGAGCAAGCTGGGAGTCCTGGATGTGCCGGTGATTCTGGCGCTTAACAAGGTCGACAGGGTAAAGCGCAAGGAAACGCTGCTGCCTTATCTGCAGAGCGTTTCCGGGAAAGGGGATTTTGTTGCCGTTGTCCCCTTGTCGGCCCAGACCGGAAACAACGTGGATGAGCTTGAGCGCCAGGTGTATGAGCGACTGCCACGGGCCGGGGCTTGCTTCCCCGAGGATCAGCTGACCGATCGCAGCATGCGGTTTCTGGCGGCGGAGCTGGTGCGGGAAAAACTGTTCCGCAGCCTGGGCCAGGAATTACCCTATGGTCTTACGGTTGAGATAGAACGGTTTCAGGAACAGGATGGTTTGATAAAAATCCATGCCCTGATCTGGGTGGAAAAAGCCTCCCATAAACCGATCGTGATCGGCCGCAAGGGGCAAGGGCTGAAAACGGTCGGCCGCCAGGCCCGGGAAGAGATGGAGCGGCTGTTTGACAGCAAGGTGCATCTCGAGCTGTGGGTCAAGGTGAAGCAGGGCTGGGCGGATGATGAGCGGGCATTGCGCAGCCTGGGAATCGATGAATGAATTCTGCATGATAACGGCGGAAGTTGATGCTGCAGTGTGAATCAGAGCCGGCTTACCTCCTGCACCAGCGACCTTATCGCGACAGCAGTCTGTTGTTGGAAGTGCTGACCCGATCACATGGTCGCCAGGGAATCATTGCGCGAGGCGCGCGGGCGGCGCGATCGCGCTGGCGGGGCCTGTTGCAGCCCTTTCAGCCCTTGTTGATAGGTTGGCGGGCGCGCGCCGATTTAGGGACCCTGACCCAGGCCGAGCCCAATGGACGAATGTTGAGCATGCAGCGGCAGCCATTGTTCTCCGCTTTCTATCTCAATGAGTTGTTGCTGCGGTTGCTGCCAAGAGGGGATGTGGAAATTGCCTGTTTCGAGGACTATGTCCAGGCTTTGCAAGCCGTTGCGGACGACAGCCTGGAGGAGGGTTTGCGGATATTCGAAAAGCGACTGCTGCAGAATCTGGGATATGGTTTGCAGCTGGACTGTGATGTTGAAACGGGAGAAGCGATACAGCCGCTGGGCTGGTATCGTTATATTCCCGAGCACGGTCCGATACGCGTTTCCAGCAAGGCTGCCACGGTCACTATGTTCCGGGGTGAAACGCTGCTCGCCTTGTATAACGAACACCTGGATGATGCCAGGGTGCTCAGCGAGGCCAAGCAATTGCTCCGGGAAAACCTGCGTATCTACCTGGGAGACAGGCCGTTGAAAACGCATGAAGTGCTGCGTGCGATGCAGAGGGATGCATAAATGACAGATATCCGGCAATCATCAATTGTGATCGACCTTGGTGTCAATATCGACCATGTGGCGACTTTGCGTGAGGCGCGCGGCACCCGTTACCCGGACCCGGTTCAGGCCGCGATCGAGGTGGAACAGGCGGGTGCCGACAGCGTCACCCTGCATTTAAGGGAGGATCGCCGGCATATCCAGGAGCGGGATGTCATCGCTCTGAAAGATATTCTGCTGACCCGCATGAATCTGGAAATGGCTGTGACCAAGGACATGTTGTCCTTCGCCGAACGTCTGCAACCGGAGGATTGTTGCTTGGTGCCGGAACGTCGTGAGGAGCTGACCACAGAAGGCGGGCTGGATGTGGTCGCACAGCGTGAACGCGTCGGCCTGGCCTGTAAACGCCTGGCTGATGTTGGCGTACGGGTTTCATTATTTATCGATGCGGATGCCGACCAGGTTGAAGCTGCCGCCGAGTGCGGTGCTCCCTGTATCGAGATTCATACCGGGCATTTCGCCGATGCCGCTCATGGCGGGGAACGGGAAAACGAGTACCAACGTATTGTGACGGCGGTTTCGCATGCGGAGGAGTGTGGCCTGATCGTGCATGCCGGTCACGGACTGAATTATCAGAATGTGGCGCCGATAGCGGCTTTACCGGCGATCAGGGAATTGAATATCGGGCATGCGATTATTGCCCGGGCGGTGTTTACCGGCCTACAGCCGGCGGTCCGGGAAATGAAACGGCTGATGCTGGCGGCACGATGATCTACGGTATAGGTACCGACATTGTCAGGATTTCGCGGGTCGAAGACGCTCTGGAACGTTTTGGCAGACGCTTTGCGGAAAAAGTGTTGGGTGACGAGGAATTGCTTGAATTCGATGGTTATCACAACCCGGCCAGGTTGTTGGCCAAGCGCTTTGCCGTCAAGGAAGCCACGCTGAAGGCGCTGGGAACAGGGTTACGTATGGGAATGTCGCTCAAGGATATTCAGCTGGAACATGATGCACTGGGAAAGCCCATGCTGTGTCTGTCCGGAAAGGCGGAATCGATCGCCAGGGAACGAGGTGTGGGGCAAGGGTTCGTGTCGCTCAGCGATGAGAAAGAGTATGCCTTGGCTTTCGTGACCCTGATGCAGGCATAGTTGCACCGATGACCTCAGCTTTCAATTTTCTTCTGCCGCAGCAATAATTCAATCACGGCTACGCAGTCGTTGTAGGCGCTTGATAAGTTGTCGTTATCCGCTATATTGACGGCCTGTTCCAGCTCTCTGGCGGATGCTTCCAGTTGTTCGATATGGCAGTAGGCGGCTGAGCCGTAAAGCTTGTGCGCGTATTCTCGCAATGCCTGCCAGTCCGCATGTTAATAGGCAGACTGAATTTGCTTCAGTTGATGCGGTAAATCCCTGAACAGCATGCCGCGTAATTCATCGATCAGGCTTTCCTGATCAGTATGAAATTTTGCCGGATTTCCACCGTCGGGATTGTCAGCCAGATTGTTGGGCCCTAGCCAGTATTTGATGGTTTCCCAAAGCTTGTATTCTGTGACCGGTTTGATCAGGCAGTCATCAATACCATCCACTTTCAGGGTTTCTGATTCACCGAAAAATACATCGGCCGTGATGGCGATGACCGGAGTCTCCCGGTTGAGGGTGGATTGCTTGCGGATTTTTGCCGTCGCTTCCAGGCCACTCATGCCTGGCATATGCAGATCCATAAGGATAAGATCATAACGTTGGGAGCAGGCCAGTTCGATGGCGGCTTGGCCGGTCACCGCCTGATCGACATTAATGCCAAGGTTCTCGAGTTGCAGAGTGGTCAGTTTGCGATTGATTTCATTGTCATCGACCAGCAGGGCTCGGGAGCCCGTCAACTTCGGCATGACCGGTCTTGGCGTTTTGCGGCGGTCAACGAATGGCTGGGAATCGGCATCGGGTAATTGCAGGGCCTTCCACAGAGCATTATGCAATGCTTCACGCCGAACCGGCTTGGTCAGGCTGACGCAGGCTCCCAGTTGCAGCCAAGTTATCAATCGATCGTATTCCACTTCGTTAACTAGGGCGATGATGGGTATGTTGTATGCGGCGATTTCCTGAATCAGGGAACTTTCACTATCGATTTTGTCATTTGCCGCCGACAAACTGACTATCACCAGGGCGGAGGAGTCTGCCTGCAAGCTGCACAGAAGTTCTTCCTTGTTTTCGACTTCATGGATTTTGAAATTCCAGTCCTCCAGAGGATGACGCAGAGATAAGCGTGCCACCGGGTGAGGTTCAAAGAGAACCACATCGATTGGTTTCGACAGCCTCTGCAGATTTTCATGTAAGGGTTGGCTGGTTTGTATGCCACAGTTCAGGGCAAACCAGAAAGTGGCCCCTTCGCCGGGCTCACTTTCCACCCCAATGATCCCGTTCATTGCTTCCACCAGGCGTTTGGAGATATAAAGTCCCAGGCCGGTACCGCCATATTGTCTGGCGGGGGAACTGTCCAGTTGGCTGAAGGGTTTGAACAGCCGGCTTTGTTGTTCGACTGACAGACCGTTTCCGGTATCAGTGACACAGATGCGCAACGGGGCAATGGCCGGTGAGGCCGGGTCTGTTTCATCCAGCATTGCGCGGATGATGATGGACCCCTGCTCGGTGAATTTGATGGCATTGCCGATCAGGTTGAGTAATATCTGGCGGATCCGATTGCTGTCGCCTGACAACAGCAGTGGTACGTCCGAATAGATGAACAGCACCAGTTCCAGGCCTTTGTCATGGGCCAATGGCGCCATCAGGTCAACCGAATCCTCCAGCGCTTCACGCAAATCGAACGGCTGGATTTCAATGGATAATGTCCCGGATTCGATTTTAGAGAAATCCAGTATGTCATTGACGATGACCAGTAGATTGGCGGTGGATTTGCGGATAGTGGTTGTGTATTCGCGCTGCTCGGAATTGAGCGGTGTACGTAACAACAAATCGATGAAACCCAGCAGGCCGTTCATTGGCGTGCGAATTTCATGCGACATGTTGGCCAGAAATACGGATTTTTCCCGACTGGCCTGCAGAGCGCGTTTGCGTGCCAGGTCGAGTTCGACATTCTTGATCTCTACGGCTTCCAACGTGTGGCGCAGTTCCCGGGTGGCGGCCTCGACCTGGCGTTGAAGTTCTTTCTGGGTGTTTTCCAGAGACGAAGCCATGATATTAAAACCTTGCTCGAGTTCGCCCAATTCTCCGGAGGAGTTTGTTGCGACGCGCGTACTGAGTTTGCCTCTATCTATGTCAGAAACGGCTTTGTTCAGCCTCATCAGAGGCAGGGATACGCTTCGACTGGTGCGCAAGGCCAGAATCGTGCCGATAAGCAAGGCAATCAGGGAAATGATGATGCCGGATGAGAGAAGTTGCTGTTTGGCCAGGTGGGTAGAGTGATTCGATAACGTGAGACTGGCAGTTCCCAGAAGAATCGGGCCGTACTGAGGACTGGACTGCTCAAAGTCACTGATTCCAATCGAGCGTGATACGATGGTTTGTTCGAATGTCACTCCTTGTCCGCCGCCGCTTTTCTGTTCTGAGGCCGGTCCACCTGAAGCCACGATATGGCCATCGGAATCCTTGATACTGACTGCGAGCACGTCCGGTTCGCTCAGGACGGATTCGACAAGTTTTTCCAGAATCAGTTTATTGCCTGAAAATATACCGTATTCGGCGGCATTGGCGATCTGATTGGTGATGGCCTGACCTCGTTGCATCAGAGATTTATCCAGGCTTTTCAATTGTTCCAGCATGAAATAAATGCTGAGCAGGACGACTGCTGTTATGGCGGGCAGAATTGCAGCGAGCAAAATTCGGGTGCGGATAGTGGTGCGCTTCAAGGTTTTCCCTCTTCAAGCTGCTTGAGGCGTTGGGTGATCGAGCTGCCGTCAGGCATGTCGATTCCCAGGGAGCGTGCAACCTGTTTATTGATGGCCACCGAAAACTGTTCAGGGTAGGAGATTTTTGTCGCGTAATGTCCGGTGTTCGTCAACCATAAGGGGATAGTCGTGGCGGTCTGTCTAGCGATCTGCTGCGCGGAGCTGTACACCGCGGCCAGGGCGCCGGCGCGCACAGAGGATTTTGAAAAACCGATAAGCGGAACCCGATAACGGTAAGTGGTTAATAGGATGCTGCTGATGGTGTGACGGTTATAAATTCCGGGATCAGGCAGTGATAAAAAAACATCACTATGAACAAGCAACTCACTTAATGGCTTTATGGGGTTTTCATTCTCCGATAATAACGGATTGCAGTTTTAGATGATGTTGCGACAACAGCTGGTTCAGCAACTGCTGCTGGGTGAAGTTCTTGCTCAATAGGGTGCCAACGGTACGTGCTTCAGGGAACAGGAGTTTGATCAGATTGACCTGGCGATAAAGGGGTTGATCGATAACGATGGCCCCGCGTTTTCCTGTGGCTCCGCGAACCGGGAATTCGTTGTTCAGGGTCAGATAACTTTGTCTGGGAATCAGGGTTGCCAATAATGGAGCCGAGCCGGCATGTTCCATCGCCCAAGCACTTGTCTTGGTGCCTATGCTGACATTCAATTGGCAGTTATTCAATTGTATAGCTGTAGTATGGTTCGAGCTGATATCGAGCAGATGAATGTCGGGAGTAGGGATAAAACGCTTGATATGTTCCTCAAGCAAGGCAATGAATTGCTCATGGAGAGGCTGGTCTGCGCTGTAGATCATGCACACCGTTCCTTCTTTGGCGATCGCGGGTCCGGACAGAAATAAGCACAACAGGCTCCCCAAGACCAGCCTGTAGATGGTTGACCTTTTGTGAAGCTTACGTGTCGGCGTTTTGTTGTTATACATGCCGTTCTTTTTTTCTTTAGTTAGAAGTCCAGGCTGAATTCGAGATAGCCGCGCGTGTCGAAAATATTCTCATCACGAAAATCCCGATACCCACCTTGTATATTCTGCATGGTCAGAGCAATGCTGGCCCGGTTCGTGCCGATAGAAAAACCTTTTTTTATTCTTGCATCCCAACGTCTTTGCGGCCCAAGAGAATCGCCGTCACCCAGCCAGGTCATGGCGCTGACCTTATAATACGTGGTGCTGAGATCCCATAAACCCGGGAGTCGGCGCATGATAAAGACGCTGTAAGTATGAGTGGGTACGTTACGCTGCAGGTCTTCGGTGTTTTCCGGAACGTAAGGGTCATTCAAGGCGTTTAAGGCCTTCCCCTTGGCCTTGGCATAGGCGTAATTAAATGCGGCCATGGTGTGAGTAGCCGGCCTCCAGCTGAGGGAGAATTCTGCGCCGTTGAGATTGATCTTTCCGGTGTTGGTGTAAACCAGGGCACGGTTGTCCGCGGGATCCGCAGTGTAATTCAGGTCTTTGGGGCTGTGAATACGGTCTTCGATTTTGTCATGATAAACCTTGACATCCAGTTGCAGGGCTTTCGCAGGCCAGCTACCTAGATAACCCAACTCCATGGCAGTCATCCTCTCCGGGGTGATGGTGTCGGGACTGACCTTTATGATGTCCAGACTGGGGCCGTTCTCGAAACCAAGGCGGGTGTTGCTGTCCTGCTCCAGAAATGTGGGCATGCGGATGGCTCTTGAGATGCCGGCCCGGATACCATGATTCTCATTCAGCTGATAATTGACCGCGAGGCGGGATGAAGTGTGGGTGCCGGCAAGTTCACTGTGTTCGAGCATGGCACCGAAGTTGACCAGAGTGTTTTCAACTGCCTGCCACTCGAGATTACCGAACAGGCGTTGTTGATGATTCACCAGATAGTCCGTGGTGTAGAACAGGCCCGGAGCCCTGGCCCGGTCCAGACGCAGACTTCCTCCCCATACCAGGCGCAGTGCATCGTTGACTGTAAGGTTATGCTGCAACTCGGTCTCAACGCGTTGCTCGAGAGTACTGAAATCCAACTTAAGTGGCTGGTCGGGCTGGCCGAACAGTGCTAGCACCTGAGCGGACGAGAGGCCGAGCATTTCTCCTATCGTGAGCGGGGAAAAGGATAATTCGGACTGTTTCATCCAGGTGTGATGGAACTGGATGGACAGTTCATTGTCTTGAGTGAAACTGCGTTCCCAGCGGACCTGCTGGAAATGGCTCTGCACTTCGCGGGTTCTTTCCGGATCGGTCGGGTCCGGGATATTGCTGCCCTCGCCACGCGGCCCGCCATTGTAACCCAGGTTGAATTCCCAGACATCGTTGTTCGGTGCGATATAGTCACCACGGAAATTCAGCAGATTCAGGCGCATGCCGTCGTGCTGGATGCCCCGGGTAAGGACGCCGTGGGGAGTGTCGGTATACTCCTGGAATCCTTCATCGTGGCGGCTGGCGAGCGTCAGGCGATACTCCATGTCGCCCAGGTGGCCACCATGGCGGGCGAAATATTTGCTGGTGTGTTTATTGCCTTGGATCAGTTTAAGGCGGTTGCCAACGGCCTGGGAGCTATGAATGGTAGTGATATTGATGGCACCCAGGAACGAGTTGGCTCCGTAAGCGGCGGTATTCGGCCCACGCACAACCTCGATGCGTTCCACGTCTTCTATATCGACCGGGATATCGGTCCAGCGCACGCCGCCGTTGAGTGGGCCATACACGGGGCGTCCGTCGATCAGCACTTGCATACGCTGAGCAAACTGATCGGACAGGCCGTGATAGGTGGCGGAAGTGGTGTGACCGGCGGCATGGCTTACTTGAAAACCCGGCACCAGCCGCAACAGGTCGGGAATGTCCAGGGCGCCGCTGGCATCGATCATGGCCCGGTCGATGATGGTGACCGCTACCGGTGTTTTGTACTGCGACTGGGCAAGTCTAGAGGCGGAAAGTACCGTGGGGGCCTGAGCCAGAAAATAGCTTTCGTCGGCAAGCCCGGCGGTCAGTAACTGGGCTGGCAGGCTGGCCGGGTGCAGGCTGAAGAGAGCCAGTAAGGGAATAAAACAGCGCATCAGGACCTCATAATAAGCAATTCCGTCATTTTATTCTTTATCTTTGCAGTTTACCGGCTTTCCCGATCCGCGCAAATCGCGACGGGCTTTTTTTTTGTTTTTGGGACAAATTTAGTACACTGCTTGTATGGATTATCCGACGCTCGAAGCATTTATTGGGAACACCCCGCTGGTGCGCTTGCAGCGCTTGCCGGGGGATACCTCCAATGCCATTCTGGTCAAACTGGAAGGCAACAACCCGGCCGGCTCAGTCAAGGACCGGCCCGCACTTTCCATGATTCAGCATGCCGAAAGCCGCGGGGATATCCAGCTGGGTGAAACGCTGATCGAGGCCACCAGTGGCAATACCGGAATCGCCCTGGCAATGGTGGCTGCCATCAAGGGTTACCGGATGATTCTGATCATGCCGGAGAATATGAGTCTCGAACGCCGGGCGCAGATGAAAGCCTATGGCGCCGAGATTATTCTGGTTTCCCGGGAACAGAGTATGGAAGGCGCGCGGGATCTGGCGGAGCAGATGCAACGCGAAGGTAAAGGCAAGCTGCTCGACCAGTTCGCGAATAAAGATAATCCGCTGGCCCATTATGAATCCACCGGCCCCGAAATCTGGCGCGATACCGACGGCAAACTGACCCATTTCGTCAGTTCGATGGGAACCACCGACACTATCATGGGCAACTCCCGCTATTTGAAACAGCGCAACCAGGGTATCCAGATCATCGGTGTGCAACCGACCGAGGGTTCCTCGATCCCCGGTATTCGCCGCTGGCCCAAGGAGTATCTGCCTAAAATCTATGACCCCAGTCGTGTGGATCGCATTATGGAAGTCAGTCAGGAGGAGGCGGAACAGACCACGCTGGCGCTGGCACGAAAGGAAGGAATTTTCTGCGGGATTTTCTCGGGTGGGGCGGTGGCTGCGGCACTGCGACTGTCTTCCTCGCTGGAGAATGCAATCATCGTCAGTATCATCTGTGATCGCGGCGACCGGTATCTTTCCACAGGTATTTTCCCCGATTGACTGTCCAGGGGCGGCTTGTTCCGGCCTGAGCCGAGCGGGAATGCGCCGTCACTCTTGTTCGCTAATTCTGGCCGTGCTGATCATTGCTGTGGCGGCATCTATGCCGCGGCCGGCCTGGGCTTTTTCCGTTGTCGACATCATTTTCGCTGAGTTACTGGGCGCGGATATTGCCGCGGCTGATCTAGAAGTCTCGATGAATTTTACTGCCGACCAGGGACTTGGACTCCGGCTGTCGCTGGCCAGCCTGTCGCTGCCGGGCCTGGAACAGCCTCTGGAACAACTCGAGTTCATCTGTGACCTTGCGACAACTGCCGGCGTGCTGGAGTGCCCGGCGGGTTCATTCAGCCTGCGCCTACCTTCGGGCAGGCGACTGACCACAGCCTTGCGATTGCACTATGAAGGCAGCCCAAAAAAACTAACTCTGCAGTTTGCCAAATTGGCGGGTTGGTGGGATGCGCTGGACATCGTCTGGCAGCCCCGGGCGGGCGGCAACCGTTTCGAACTGAGTGGCGTGGCGGTCAATCTGGCGGTTTTACATGAGCTGTTCAAGGCGGAACAACTGGCCGATCTGACCATCTCTACCGGCGGGGCGGATTTTGCTGTACGCATTCAGACCGGTGAAGCGGGAGTGCGGGATGTGTGGTTGGATGCCGGCCTCAGGGATGTCTCCTTTGCCAACCCAATGACCACCCAGGCGGCCGAGGGTCTGCAGGTGAAGCTGGCCTTGCAAGCCCATCAGCACGATGTCGGCTGGCAGGGGAAACTGACCACCCGGGTTGCAGCCGGGTACCTCTATGTCGATCCGGTTGGAGTCGATGCCGGTACTTCGCCATTGGCCATCGATAGTACGTTCTCCTGGCAGCCGTCACCGCGGCGTTTGACACTGCGGGATACGCATATCGTACAGCAGGGAGTGGCCGACGTAACCATCGATACACGGTTGTTGCTGGCTGAGCCAATCGGTATTGAGGTGTTCACGGCAAACATAACGCACCTTGATCTGAATCCTTTCTATGCCGATATGGTGCAACCCTGGCTGTATGAATATGAGATACCGGAACTGGAATGGGGCGGTGAGATTCAGGGCAGGGTTTCCCTGGATGAAAATCAGGCGCTGGCTGTCGATCTGAACCTGAATGACGTTTCCATAGAAGAAACCAGCAAACTTTTTGGCATGACTGGGATTGATGGTCGCTTGGCTTGGAGGAGTGGCGAGTCGCAAAGTCACTCTCTACTCAGCTGGCGGGAGGCACATTTCTATGATTTGCCTTTTGGTTCGGCAACACTGGATCTGCAAGCAAACGGTTCTCAGCTCAGTCTGGCCAACCCTCTCAGTGTCCCGTTTCTCGATGGAAGTGTGAATATCAACAGCGGTTCACTGTCCGGATTCGATAACGGACAACTGGCCTGGCAACTGGATGCCTATCTGACGCCGGTGTCCTTGCAGCAGGTTACGGAGGCGTTGGGATGGCAGCCGTTTGGCGGTAAGTTGTCCGGCATGATTCCCGATCTCAGTTATAAAAATCGGCGCCTGCAGCTGAACGGTACTTTACTGGTCAATGCCTTTGACGGGGATATTACGGTCAATCATTTGTCGGTGGAAAATCCTTTCGGCCTGGTGCCGGTGCTGCAGGCTGATATCGATTTGCGACAGCTGGATCTCGCTGAACTGACCGGAACCTTCTCCTTCGGCAACATCGAAGGACGTCTTGACGGTTATGTACACAACCTGGAAATGCTGGCCTGGCAACCGGTACGCTTCGATGCCATGTTACATACCCCGGAAGATGACCACAGCCGCCATCGTATCAGCCAGAAGGCCGTGGACAATCTGGCCCGCATCGGTGGCGGCGCCGGGGGGACGTTGTCGCGGGGTTTTCTCGGGTTCCTGAAAACCTTCCCTTATGATCGTCTTGGGCTGGGTTGCCGGCTGCGAAACGGCGTCTGCCAAATGTACGGCGTCATGCCGGCCGGGCAGGGTTACTACATCGTCAAAGGCAGCTGGTTGCCCCCGCGTATCAA